>MDTG01084403.1_pt1 | contig 10344 bp, 5 predicted proteins | sample 811421 | NCBI WGS metagenome assembly MDTG01 (sample SAMN05326645, study PRJNA326480) | marine metagenome | isolation source: seawater | place: Pacific Ocean: South East | collected 2011
CTATCTTCATCGTATCCAAACGAAGTAATAAGACGTTGCTTCAATGCGTCAATCTTTTCAAGAAGTTCTTTGTCAACGACAGTTGCAGTATCTTGAGCAAGAGCAGACAACTTGATACTATCTTTGGTATCTTCAAACAACTTCTTTTCAAGTGCTTTGTATAACTGCTCATTAGAGTCGTATTTGAACTCTTTACCCTTAGCGGCAAGTCCACCCATGTAATTCATAATTTCCCTACGGAAATCGTCTTTCATGCCATTGGAAATGCCTATCTTTTCTTCTATACTACGCATAAGTTGCTCATTTGCAACTTCTTCTTTTCCTGTTACAGGATTAGTAACTTTTTCGTCTTGAATGTACGCAACAATATTATCAATGTAGTTGGTGCAAGTTGCTTTTATTGCTTCTTCACTGCTACTAAGTGCTTGTTGAACTTCTCTTTTCACAATTCTATCATATTCTTTTTCTACAGACTCTAAACGTTCCATTAAATTCTTTTTGTCATCTTCACTATTAAATCCACTATAACTTTTAAGTCCTTCACGAATTTGTGCAAACAACATAAATGGATTCAAGCTTTTTGCTCCCATTCTAGGATTCACGATTGCATTGGAAAACTGATTCTGAATGAACCTTGCTGATACTCCACCATACAATCCTTCTTTCGGAGATTCGTCTTGCATTTCTTTAACGTGTTCGTCTGTGAATCCGTGTACACTTTGACCATTGTAAAGTTTTGCTTTTTGAATGATACTCATATCTTGCTTGGAACTTTCTTCTAAACGACTTACTACTGCGAACAATGCAGCCAGATATGTTGTATGTGGAGCAATATGCTTATTTACGGTATCTGTATTATAGAAGTGATCATAAATCTTTTTCTCTTCATCTATCTTAAGAAGGTATGGAATATCAATCTTAATGGTTCTATCACGAAGTGCTTCCATGAACTTGTTGTTAGTTAACTTTTCAAACTCAGCATTATTGGTATGACCAAGAATAACTTCATCAATAGGAACCTGATTGAAACGACGTGGTTTGACACGATGTTCTTGGGTAGCACCAAGTAGATCATAAAGAAACTCAGTTTGAAGTTTGAGAATTTCTTGAAACTCAATAAGTCCACGATTGGAAACCAAGAACTCTCCGTCAAAATCAAATGCTCTTGGATCACTTTCACTACCGTATTCTGCTAACTTACGATAATTGATATCACCCGTGAGTTCGGTTGCATCTTGTGACTTTTCGTCTTTTGGTTGAAATGTTCCAATTCCTACACGATTCTTTTCAGAAAGGGAAACTCTTCTAACAACGATGTGTTCAAGCACTTTTCTGTAATCTCCTCCGTGTCGGTCCATTAACTGAGTATAATAAAACTCATTCACTGGATTTAAAGCACCATCTAATTTTAACTTATAGTCTTCGTCAGATGTCTTTGAATTTAATTTATTAACAATTTCATTGCGAATGTCATCAGGAAGAAGTTTTAATGGTTCTTCATTCATCGGACACGCAACTAAAGTTTCATTTCCGTTTTCATCTGTGAGTTTCCAACTGAATGAATACAACGCACCTTCATCTGTACGTGAGTACTGCTCAAGACCTTTTTTAAGTGCAGTAACAATTGTAGACTTACTACTTCCCACAGGACCATGCAATAATATAACTCTACGTTCCGGTCCGTAGTGTCTGCTTGCACTTTTTAAAATATCCATAAACTCCATCAAATTTTCTTCAAGACCATAAATTGAAATATCTCCAAGACCCTCAAAGAAATTGTATTTAACGTGTTTGCGTTTGCAATATTCAAATTCTTTTGTTCCGTGTGACATAACCATGTCATAAAGTCTTTGATACGAATTGCGAGCAACTTTTGGTTCTTGTTCAACCAACCCAACATAATCCCAAAAAGTACCAGTCCAATTCAATGACTTGTATGTTTCTACGGACTCTTCGTTATCCGACTTAATTAAAGATTCAAGACTGCCGGTTTGTCTATCTTTCTTTTTTTCATGTTGTTTTTTATTTTCCATAACCATTACCTTATATTTTTTTTGTTAGTGAGTCAAGATATATTCATTTTTATATGCTAATAATTTTAAATAATCGTGTTTTTACCTCTTTATACGATGTTCCATCTGTTAATAACAATGTATTTTTGTAATCGTCCCAATTGATTGAATAATTGCGATCCAATATTCCACCGTTTAAATGCTCAATTAAAGCGTTCAATGAATTGATAGTATAAAGACTATTTGAGTCTTTTTTTCTATGAACACTAATTGTATTTTTGTAAAAATTTTTTATATTTGCTTTGTTAGCATCTATATTATATGTCAAAAGTAAACTATCTAAATCATCTGAATTCTGAAGAATGTATATTTTATTAAATAAAATATCATAATAAGTTTTTATATTATCAATTTCCGTGACATAATCTTTGATGTCCGTGAAAGTACACAGTAGTTTTGTCTTCATAAGTTCATAACCTTTTGTGATAAATATGAATATAAAATCACAAACCATTATACTTCTTTCATTTTGTCGTAAGATTTACCGATATAAGTTCTAACAGGATACTGATTATTTGTTGTCATTTTTTCTCTAACATTGAGCATCAAATCAAACTCTGATGAATGCACATCAAATAAAAAAGCATCATATGTGTACAAAATAAACTTAGATTTTTTATTTAATAACATTTCATTTACAATTTGCATTATTTTGCAATTTCTCTCAGTTTCTGATGCCTGAAGAATATAGTTAAATACTTTATACGAATTTATTTTATCACCGAAAAAACATTTTTGAATTTTTCTATCAAAAAACCAAGTTTTAACGTAACCGCACGAATTAAATAATTCGTATGTTTTGTCCACATATTTACTAATTTCATTCATAAACGGAACATTATCTTTTATATCTTGGTCGATTCCTCCATAAATCAAATTAAAAGTTATTTTCTTGGATAAATCATATTCTTCCTCAGTTAGTGAATCTTTTCCATGATATAACTTTCCGAGATATTCGTGTATAGAAGTGTTTGGTAATTTATAATTTAGAAAATTGCCAAGCAATCTTAGATGATAACTTTCATAGTCCATCATCACAAGAGTTCCTTCTGATCCGAACCTACTTTTAAAACAATTTCGTTGACCTGTTTTTTTATTTAATGCGGCGTAATTTACATTTCCGAATCTATTACTAGGTCTACTCGTTGGTGTTAGTATATTATACTGAGTACGTACTAGATTTTCGTTTGATACCAAACTCTTGCTACCTAAATCAAAATTGTCAACATACATTCCGTTTTTTTCAATATGATATAATGTCGTTGATAACTCTTTTTCATATTTAATCGTTTGTGACTCCAACGAACCGATGTCAATGTTTTCACAAATTGATTTAAAATGAACGAGATACTTCATAATTGGAATTGAACGAGTATCTTTGCATCTTTCGTCAATTTCATCCGACAAATTAATCATTTTATCAAAATACATACATGATTTTATATCTACGCAATTTTTTAAGTCAGCTTCATAATACATTAATCGTTTTCTATCAATTATGAATTTTTTGCTGTCAGAACACATAACGAGTTTAATAATTTTTTCTGATGCTACAATGGCATCTGGATGTGCAAATGAAATACAATAATAATTGTTTGTTTTTATTTGTTTCAAAAACATCACAAGTGGTTTATTCTGACTTGGATGTGTATCTTTATACAAATCATACACATGAACCACAAATTGTTCAGAACCAAGAAGTTTGTTTAATTGTTCAAGGTCTGAGTTAGATTCAATAAAAAGCATTAATTAATAATACTAGGTTTCTATAAAAAATTCAAGAAGATTTTGTACAATGTTTGAAATTCCAGGAATCTCATTTTCTGCCGACATTAACTCAATTTTATTTAATTCGTATGCTCCCGCAACAGAATAATTTTGGTGATCTGCAAATGTGTAAGGTTTTCCTGCGATTGACCATGTAATGAAAGTCGTAGTATAAAATGCGTTATTTGTAAATTTGTCGTATTGTTCACGATCAACTTCATATATAGGGAAGTTTGGTGAAGTATTTTTTTTAACAAAAAATCTTGTCAGTTTTCCAACTTGATAATCTTCATCAGTTGGATTTGGTTTTTTAGTAACTGGATTCATACTGAATATTTCCATATCTACTTTACCACGATGATTTGACAACGCATTATATTCAGCATTCATTAAATCGTTTGTGTGATTATTGATACCGTATTTCATTATATGTTACTTGAATCTGGATAAAATTGAGCAGTTACGTCAGTTGTCCAATCGTTACCTGTTATACTATGTTTTACTCCCGTTATACCAAATATACCTGTGTTAAAATATTTTACAGGTACTCCTGTGCAACTAAATACATCGTATAAACGAAGTCCTTCTATTCCATCTAAAGTCATACTAAGTTCTATTCCTTCTTGTGGCATATTAAATACAATATTATTTTTTGGATTAGATACATCTCCTCTACATGAGTTCAACATTCTATTAGAATCGTTGTCTACCATTTCCACATCAATTTCAAAATCTTTTTCGTATGTACCGTAGTAACTTGACATTGTTTCTTTTGCTTCATCAAGTGTTTTTCCGTTTCTGAGCATACTCTGACCCATTCTTAATGATACTATATCTTTGCTTTTTTGATCTTTCAGTTCTTCTTCGGCAGTCATTGTATATTCTGTCAAATTTTTATCATTTTTATGTGGTGAATCTAAATCAATTGCAAACCACTTTTTATCGTCCCACCCCGTCCATCTTACACTTGCTTTTTGTCGTTTATTGGTAACACCAATTGTTCTTTTAGGTGATCTCCATTCACTTGTCGTAAACCCTATGATAGTATAAGTTAAATTAGGATCTAACGTCAGTTTCTTGGCATCGTTTTCTGGACTATTTTTACTTCTTTTTGATGTCTTTTTTTTAAAATCAAATGGATAGTGAAATTCTGATTTTGATCCTGCGATTGGTATACCTCGTAACGAAGAAGCATTTTTCCATATAAATTGATCAGTAATTTCATCTCTACTTCTTTTAAATTTTTTTTCAAATATATTTTTTATTTCATCTTTCGTAATCCAAAAAGGTGTAGTTTTTCTTTTTTGTTGATTACCCAATACAGTTGATGCACCCGATCCAATTGATTTATATGGATTATTGGGTGCAGTTTTAATATTTCTTATATAAGGATCATTCTTATATTGACGTATTTTGGCATCTCTATCTGTTCTGTCCGCAAATGATTCTGGTCCTCCAGGTAACCACTTGCCCGTTGGAATTGGTGGTTCATTTGGACCACTTGGATTCGGTTCTGTTTCAGCATATTCCCATGAAATATCATTTGATAATGTGTCTAAATTTCCGTCAACACGATTTTGTTTGTAAGTATTTATAACCTCTGTTTTTGCACCTTTGCTTTTTAAAGAAACTATAAATTTTTCGGATGATGCCATATCTGGATCTAATCCTTCTTGTTGTTGGAATTCCAAAAGTTTATCATGTGCAGGAGGATTCGAAGGGGATACGTTTTGTAATAGCATATCACCCGATGCTCTAATAAAATAATTGTTTTTGGTATCCATTCCAGTTCCTGCTTTTTTTTGATTTTTTGCATTTGGACTAAAATTTGATGATGGGTTTCCAAACACAACTTGCGAAGAAACTTCAGAAGTGGTTTGTACTTCAAGACTTAAATTTCTGATAATAGAATTACCCGAATGTGCTTTAAATAACCACGACTTTCTTTTTTGATCATCAACCGGTTCTGCTCCAGAATAATTTGCATCAATTAACTGAAGAATGTGATTTGATGAGGTGTTTGTATCTCCTCCAACTAATTTAAAATTCCAAATACCTCCTGCAGCTCCTGATACTTGACTCATTATGCTTAGTATCATTTTATCTGCATTGTCATTTCGTTCTACTTCTGCTTTAATTATGTTCATGTTTACAAACAAATCTCCAATACGACCGGAATATCCATCGGTTGATCCCATTGTATCATGGTATTGGTAATCAGGAAAAGGTCTAATTACATTTGATTTCTCTTCAAATGCACCATCAGTAGAATATTTATTTTTACCACCCATTGCATTTGCTGATGTATTATTGTTATCAGGTCTAAGTTGATTCTCATCACTATTATTCAAAGAAGGGTGTTGTAAATTCATTCCTGCCTCTGCATTTACTGCAAGTATGCGATGCAAATCATCTCTCGGTGATTTTTTTAATGCGTCATCTAGTGATGTAACTGGATTATCTTCATCTTCACCATTTACCATATTTAGAAAAGAAGATGTAGTATCACCAAGTAAACCTGTCTGATTTTCTCCTTGTTTCAAAATACGATAAGATGCTGAATTACGATCACCTTCAAACATATTTGCGGTTGATTGACTAAAGTCTCCTCGTTCTGCGTTGGAATTTCTTCGTGGTGCTAGAGCATTTGGAATTAATAATATTGATCCATCAGTAGATTTAATATTGGGATGTGCAACTGCTCGGGAACCCCAACATGAAAATTCACATATTTTATATTGATCATCATTTGAGTTTCTTCCAAAAAATATATTAAATATATCAAGCATATAACTAACTGTAATGTATGTTCCTCCTGCATTTTGTTTTCCTGCATAATAAGGTTTGGTTGCAGAAAATTGATCAAATGTAAACCACCTTCCTCTTGAAATTTTAAGTGCTTTATAATTTTCTTTTTTCTTTGGATTTAATAATGGTTTTGTATTTGCAATAGGAGTTGCCAAATCTTTACCATCATTCGAAACTTTTTTGATGTAAATTTTTGTAGAAAACCAATCTTTATCACTATAATAACTTCTATCCGGTTTCATTTCGTATTTCCATGCCTGTAATAAAGCATCAGTTATATTAGGTGTGTTTGATTTTGGTAGTTTATTTATGTAAATTTTTGGACGAACTACGAACGCATCTTTGCTGAATGCATTCACACCTCCATATCCCTCTATTGCTACCACTTTAAATGGATTACCTTCATATATATCCTTAAATGTCCGTTTGCTTTGGTTACATTGTTTTATAAAGTTTGGTAAATTACTTTTAGCATCCTTAGTTGAAGATATGCCAATTACTCCTATATTGGCAGATCCTTCTTTTATTTGACGTGCGTTTTCACCTTGTTCAAAATATTCACTATATTGTCTTGCTTTATCTAATTTTTTGTCGACTTCTGGATCATTTACTTCCGACATTTTTGTATCTGCGTAATTGTTTGGATTGTATTGTCCATCTGCTTCGTTTATTAACAACCTTCCTAAAGTAGATGTCATAAAATGACGTATATCTGTAACTCTTATATCATCGTCTTGTTCTTCTTCACCATCTTGTAAAGATTTTAATTTTTCCGATGCTTTATTATTTAATGCAGTCATAATTTCTGACATACATGATACTGATATTGTGCAGTCGTATCCTCCGTCAGGGCGAATTGAATGACTGAAACTATGAATCATACCAATAGTACATCCTATGTTACCTCTTCCTTTTTTAACATGAGCAGACATAGGAGGAGGATTTTTATCTTCTCCTTCTCGTTTTGGATTCCATTGATTTTGAAAAATTTCACCTATTCTTGGCATTCCTTGTTCATTTAACGGAAGAAGCGAGTCACGTGGAAACGTATTCCATCCCCATTCTATACAACATGATACACCAACTTGTAAAAAATATGCATCAAGATAGTCTAACTGAGCACTGCTCCAACAAGTAAATGCGATTGTAGTTCTTCTGAAATTTTCGCCTGGATTTACATCTTCAGTTTCTATTGATGTAATTCCTGGACTTGGGCGATGTTTGTATAATGGTTCGTTTATTTCATGACGTTTTCCCGTCAGATCATAACCCAACAAAGTTTTTGCTTCACCACCTCCTCCGTTTAAACCGTCTCCACGATCAAATCCGTAGGTATCATGAAAGTTTCCGTTGCCAGTCAAAATAAATCCTTTATACAAATTGTCTTCATCGTTTGGATCAGCAACAATTGCATTTGAACAAACTCTTGCCCATGCTGATTTAGGACCTTTGTATAATTTTTTGTCGTGTTCGTTTAAATCGACTGAATCGTACACCACTGTAGTATCAAGTTCATAATCTGTATAATCAGATGATTCACCCGTTTCTGTGTATTGCATACCAAAATTACGTGATCTATTTGAAAATTCTTGACGAACCCAATTTCTAATTTGTGTTCTTGCTGGAAATTCTACTATATCTTCTTTAACAAAATCTTTAACATCAGCATCAGTTGGTGGTTCTTTTGGTTCAGAATTTTCAAGTAAAAGACGAGAATTTTCAATATTGTATCTAGGTATATAAGTTCCTTGATCATTTTTATCCAAGAAACTTATATCTTGGATTTCTATAACTTGCTTTTTTCCATCAACTATATTTGTTTTATATAACTTACCATTAATTGATGATCTTAATACATTATCATTTGTTGCCATTGTATTGTTCAAATTCCGTTTAGACGATTAAACTCTGATAATATATATGAAAGGTCTTTAGGAATTCTTAGTTGAATTCCTATTTCAGCATACATCGTTCCTTTGATGTCATTTGCGTTCGCAAGCACCCACCAATAATTTGGATTTTTGTAAAATTTATATGCCAAATGATCTAAACGAGTTTTTTCTACCATTACAACAAACATATCCGAAGAGTGTGGTTTGATTTTAGGCATTATGGTAGTGGCAAAAGATTTAGCACCTTTTTTATTTAATTTAGTTGGATTTGATTTGTATCTCATGATTTTAAATTATGTTGGACATTTTTCACCTTTACGTGGATCGAATCGTGCATATCCTATTTCTTGCCAAAATGGATATAAGTCAGACCAAGCAATATGATCATAACCAGCTGGTCTTGCACCGTTTGCAGTAATTATACTTTTCACTACAACTATATCCATCGGTGTTCCGTCTTCAGTAAAACCATCGGTGTCTCTTGGGTAAATTGAAGAAGATACATTTTGTGGATTGTGGAAATCATTGCGTAACATCAAACCGACATATTGAGCAATTATAAATCCACTTAAATTTATACTTACCAGAGCACCAACTGACTTTTCTGCCAATTTAGCATTTTCTAAATCTTCGTATTTTTTGATACATTCACCTAGTGCTTTTTTCCACCAATTACTACAAGCAAGTATTGAATTATCCGGACAATAATCATCTTCGTCTTCCAAATAAAGATAAGAATTTCTGTATTTTGGTTTGTCTAATACTTCAGTTTGGGTTGGGGTTGGGGTTGGTATTATCGTAGATGTTAATGTTGGTGTTATTGTTGGAGTTGGTGTATCGTTCCAATAATTATCACACAATTCATCTAATGTTTTTGAAGAATCACTTAAACCAAATCCATACTCTATTGCTAAATCTCTTATTGACGATCCGTCTGCGTAAGATGATACATCACAACTTTCATTCATATTATGTGGGTTGCCGGTTTTGCAATTATAATACACTTCAAAGTTAAATTCCGGCCAAACTTTAATATTATAAAAATCTTTTCTTGATTCAGTTGTATCTAGTTCTTGTTGCCATTTCTCTGGATGTTTACGAGATACTTTGAATCTTTGTCCTGGTGTGTTAGTTCTAAAATCTTCCGCAACGACCCACTGACCTACATTAATATACCACTCCGATGAAACAAAATTAATTGGACTACAATTTGGATAAAATATGCTAGTTTTATCTAAATAAGAAATTGGTTTTTCAAATGGATTCGGATAAATTTCTGGTGACGGAGTTGGAGTAGGTGTAGGTGTGGGTATTGGAGTTGGTGTTGGTGTGAGTGTTGTATCCACTTCAACTACGTGTGTACCTGGATCAGATTCCATTTCATCGTTAACTGCTACAACTGTTAATTCATAATTCGCACTTTTGCCAATCGTAACCTCGTATTCAGTTGACGATGTAATCTTGGTACGACCTATCTTGGTATCAATATCCCAACTATCAATTCCAGTTGCTACATTGGTAGATTTAATTACTCTATGCAAATCTACTTTATATTTAGTTGCGTGTGGTACTGCTCTCCATGTCCATAGTATTGTTGTGTCTGCGGTAGGTGTTTTTGCTTTTGGTTCGGGAGCAACTAATGATGTATCAATAAAAACTACATGAGTTCCTATCTCTGATTCATTATATTTGTTTTTTCCTAAAACACTTATTTGATAATAACCACTTTTTTCGAAAGTAAACTCAAAGTAAGTTTCATCAGTTTCTGATGTTTCGCCGATATTTTGTTGAACTACATATTCACC
>MDTG01105589.1_pt1 | contig 10344 bp, 6 predicted proteins | sample 811421 | NCBI WGS metagenome assembly MDTG01 (sample SAMN05326645, study PRJNA326480) | marine metagenome | isolation source: seawater | place: Pacific Ocean: South East | collected 2011
GTCGTTGTCTTCGGTTTGTCGTTTCCCAAACAAAGAAAGGAAGGGAAAAAAGCGACCCTTCACAAAAAATTTTTTTGTCCGATCAATTTCATTTTTGCCACATTTTTGTCACAAAACGAGGCATAAGAATACTACTGGTGTCGATCGATAAGGGTGAACGCACGGGAGACGACGACGACGACGACGACGGCGGCGAGGACGACGAGGAGAAGGCTCGAGACGTCTTTTAGAGAAACGAAGAACGCTGAGAGGAGACACACCGACGCGGATACAAAGGAGACTCGTTGACTCTTGGGAGAGAAAGAGACTAAATGACGACGTCTGCGTGTGGCGTGCGACGAGGTCAACTGCCGCCTCTCGTCGTGTCGTCGCAAAATCGACGGCGAAGGACGCACCGACGAACGACTTCGAACGCGTCGTCGCAAAAGAACGAAAACAAAAACACGAACAACCCGCCGCAAACGTCTTCTTCGTCGTCTTCTTCCTCTTCTTTGAAGAAGAAAAACGGCAGCAGCTCTTCGTTGAACGCGTTAGCGAACGACGCGCCGGCAAATGCTGAGCTGGCAGAGACCACACCAATGCCAACACCGACAACGAAGACGAAGACAAAGATAAGCAATGATAAACTCGAACGACGACGGAAACAAAAACTCTTATCGCGTTACTCAAAGAGAACGATGACATCAGAGAACCCATCTCGAATCGTGACTTTGATTGACGGAGATGCACGCATGCGGATCTGTTCAGACGGTCGAGTGTCGCTTTTTTACGCGCACTTTGATGACGAAGAAGAAGCGAAGTGGGAATTGACAAGCAGAAGTTCGGTGACGATACCTCCTGGGGCAGATACCATCGGGAGGATTGTGAATAATGAACTGAACAACGTAGTAAAAGTCGAGTTTTTAGAAAAAACAGGCGATGATGGTATGAAAAATGACAAAGTATTGTCCACGTTGACTATCAAACCGTTATCAGCAAAAGGATGTTTAACTACGAATGAGCGAAAGTGGACGGAAAATTTAACCTCTGGTTTCATCCTCGATTACGTCGTTCAAACGAACCAGGAGAACGATTATTCCGTGGAAATGGCAGAAATCATCACAGATGTGGATTCGAGCGGGAAATGGTTCGGCGGCGGGCATTTCGTTCGGCAAGAGTGGCCGTTGAACGGCGCTTGTCAAGAAGTCGGCCCGCATTATCCATTTGATTTCGGTCCACACGGAATCAACACGCTGGTTTCCAATCATTGGGTAACATCTACGGGTTTTGCCATCGTCGCAGACCCGGAAACGTCATTCTTTCACGTCGGCTTGAATGCACCGAAAGAGAATACGTTCTTCGAAGCTTTAATTCCGAACGGTTCGAAACGAAAATTTCTCACCGGCGTGGCGAATATTTTACGACCGACGGCGTTACCGTTAACCTCGCAAAGTAGACAAGGTGATGGCAAGTTACGATTGCAGTCTCGATCGGGATTTTGCAACTCTAAATACGGCGCGTTTTCACATGAACACCCTCTCGTTGGTTGGAAAAGCGAGAAAACGCACGTGTATCTCCCGGAAAACATCGACCCGATGGGCAATTTATCCTTACCAAGTGAAGGGAAAGATAAAACAAAAGATAAAACAAAGAAAAGAAAAAATGTAAAGACGCGAACATGCTCTATGCGCGTCGCGATGCTCGCCAAACGTAACGTTCGAGAAGCGACGGAAAACATGTTAGAATCGATGCCAAAACCCACGCAAACAGTCGATACCACGCTCGTCAGAGGTCCCAAATGGTCCACGTGGGCAAGATATAGAACTGCGGTGGACCAAGAGAAAGTTTTGAAATTCGCGAATGAGATTTTAGAGTTAAATTATGAAAGATCTGTCATGGAAATTGACGATCGATGGTCATCTGAATACGGTGAGTTAGAATTTGACTCCTTAAAGTTTCCAGACGTTAAGTCCATGGTGGATGAGTTGCATTTGAAAGGGTTCAAAGTGACCTTGTGGGTTACACCGTTCGTTGCCGAAGGTACGCGAGCATATGAAGAAGGCGTAAAGAACGACTACTTCGTTAAGTCGAAAGTATTGACGCCCGGCCATTCAAAACCTGGATTCTTTTCGTGGTGGCAACGAACGCCAGTAGTTGCGATAGATTTAACTAATAAGAACGCTCGAGAGTGGTTCTTGAACGGGTTAAAAGGTTTACAAACACGATACGGCATTGACGGTTTTAAATTCGACGCCGGCGAGCCATGTTTCTTACCGAAAGAATTTGAAACGAAAGTTCCGATGAAACATCCGTCCGAGTACACAAAGTTATGGTCGACGGAAATTGCACAAAAGTTCGAGTTGTGCGAAGTGCGAAGTGGTCATCATTCCACGGATTCTGGCGTGTGGACACGAATCGGTGACACGTTTAGTTCCTGGACTACATCAAATGGGTTACGAAGTTTAATCCCACACTTGTTGACCTCCTCTATTGTCGGGTACCCGTTGTGTCTACCGGACATGATTGGTGGTAACGCATACGCGGGTGATCCCTCAAAAGAGTTATTAGTGCGATGGACTCAAGCAAACTGTTTCATGCCCGCTATGCAATTTTCCATCCCACCTTGGGAGTTTGGCAAAGACGTCACGGAAGCGACGGACAAAATGTTAAAGATTCGATCGAAACTAATTGATTTAATCGAAGATTTATCAATCAAAAGTTCTAAAACATTGGAACCGATTTGTAAGCCGCTGTGGTGGCTCGCGCCGGAAGATACGAATACGTTCGATATAAACGACCAGTTTTGTTTGGGCGACGATATCGTCGTCGCGCCGGTCGTGTACGATAAGCAGAGGCGAAGAGAAGTGTATTTGCCGAAAGGGGAATGGAAAGAGTTCGACGGTGAGAAGGTTTTCTTGGGGGAGCAATGGATCGAGGGCGGCTATGATGCTGGTATTTACGATATCCCAGCGTTCGTGAGAGTCATTTGAAATTAACCGTAATTATTGTAGAGAGAAGAAGAGGAAGAGAAATAAAGAGCGTTTTAGTACTTGAAAGTTTTAATAATCAGAGCACTGCAACTTAATTGTATTTAGCCGAATCTTTTATATTTACCTACATTCCCTTTTGCAATTTTGCATTTTACCAAAGCGGTTGCGATTGTTGTTGTTGCTGTGGTTGCACGTCCGTGCCACATTCGCCGCCGCCTTGTTGAAACTGCGTCTGAGACGGTTCGTACGAACCACCCGCTTGTTGATCATCGCCATATCCCCCTGTAAACGCTGCCATGCCTGCGTTCCCATTATCAAAACCAACGTTCTCGTTTCCAAAACCCTCCGTCGTAATCTCTTCTTGCATCATCTGCATGTTGCCTCCATCTTCAGTTGGAATCGAAACGGCGTCAAATTCGCACGGAAACCTCGTCACTCTCGGTTTCTCCGCTAAAATATTCCTCACAATCTTATCCAACTGCGGCACGGATGGTGGGTTCTCTCGCAACTCCTCGTCGTTGTATTCGTTATTCACGTAATACCCGACTCTCACGAACTCGTTTTGTTGGTACGAGCACGTCAACAATAACGCCGTCACGCCTAAGATATCGCTGTTCGGAATCTTCGTCGCATCCGGTGCGTTCGCTTGGAAGACAAACTTATACGCTCCTCTCGAAACTGGACCGACTAAAACTGTATCTAGGATTTGGTCGTGTTGATCACTCTCCGCCGAGCCGACGTATGTGAGTTTCCACTCCAAGTCGTGTTGGAGGTTGGTCAGGCACTCGTACTGAATTTCAAATTGTAACGGGTTTTGGAAATATTGTGGGTTGTCCTGTTGTTTGCGGAAGAAGAGATAAAGAATTTATCATCGCATCGTAAGTAAACGGTACCAAAATCTCGAGAAGAAGTCACTCTTCTTTGTCGTCGTCGTCGTCCTCGTCGCCAGTCATTTTGCACCAAAATTAGGTGCGAGAGATTTTCAAAAATCGAAGACAAAAGAGAATCACTTACCAATACTTGGACTTGCGTGATGTTTATCGCACTCATTCTATTTCTCTCTGTGCGTTGTCTGTCCCTCTCTCTCTCTCTCTCTGTGTGTCTGTGTGTGTCTGTGTGTGCTGTTCTATGTGTGTCTCTGCTACTGTTCGACGAGTTCTTTGTCTTCTTCCAAGCCTCTCTCGTGTTGATTTGGATTTCTCGTTGATTCCTCGTCTCTTCCAATGCGTATGCGTGCACCTTCTTCGTTTGAATCTCCGTTTCCTCCTCTCGAACACGCGAAAAGTTCTCGCTCTTTCTCTTTGTTCTTCTCGCACTTCCCCGCGACGACGACTTTCCAACGACGAAAGATGCGCGCGTGCTCGCGTGTCCTGTGTTGTTGTTGTTGTTGTTGTTGTTCCGCGCGCGACGAAGAACTGAAGATTTGCGCGAGACGCGAGATGCGTTTGAAAACGGGACTCTCTCTCTCGGGGTGAGTTCGTAAAAAAAAGAACAAGATTCAAACGGAAAAGAAAGGAGACACCCGGTCCACGACGAGGGACTCGCGTCAGGCGCGCGGCGATCGCCTCTCGTCCTATTTTCGTTTTTTTTTCGTTTTTTTTTTCGGTCGGTTCGATTCAGTCTCGTCTCTCGTTTGGGCGTTTTCATTACATATGACGATATATGGTCCCCAACCCCCCCCCCCCAAAAAAAGGAAAGGATGTTTAAGGTTCACCCCAAAAAAACGTGAGGCCCTTGAAGTCTGAAGATCTCAAAACTAAAAAACGTCGGAGAAAAAAAGAGAAGAAAAAAAGAAGAGGCATTCAAAAGTGCGCACAAAAGTGGGACACAGAGAGTCTCCCTTTCTTTCTTTCTTTCGTTCGTTCGTTCTTTTCGTCTGGAAAACACACGGGAAGCGCGAGACGATGGCCTCGATGGCCTCGGAAAGAATGACGCGCGTCGCGTCGCCGTCGTCGCGAAGATGTCGCGGCGATTTTGGAACGATGATGGTAAAGAAGATAACACGACGACGTGTGGCGCAAAATCTGCCACGGAAAAGATGGACAAAATGCAAATGCAACGCCGCTTGGAACAACGACGACCACGAGGAATATTCGTCTTCGTCATCTTCTTCATCGACCGGCAGAGAAGGACAAGAAATAGGAAGCGTAGACGAAGACGACATGTTTGAAGGCGAGACGTATTTACGAGCGAGCGAATCTCTGCAAGAGAAAACGAAAAGGCACGAGGAAGAGAACGGACCATCGACGCACGTGCTCCCGTCGCTTTTGTTCCCAGTAAGTGAGCCCATCATTCCCGGACAACGGAAGGTGCTGCACTTGTACGAGCCGAGGTTTGTGAGCTTGTTGAACGATAGTGTGGATTCGCACGGTGGATTGATGGCTTTCGTGCACTATTCTCAAATACCGTCGAATTGCGAGATTAGCACGACGACGAGGAAGAAGAGAGTTTTGGACGAGGGAAACGACGACGAGGAAGAAAAGAGTAGAGATAGTAGCAATGCCACCAGTAGTGCATTGGCAGATCAAACGGAACAAGACGATAAAAAGAAAGAGTTAAACCAAAGGCCGTTGCCGAATGAACGCGATGATAAATTGGAAATGTTTGGAGATGTTTACAGTGAGTCCGATTCGGACGCTTCCAACTACGAGGAAGAGTTTGAAAAGTTCAGCGAGTTTGCAAGGCAAGTAAACAGTCGATACGGCGACGAATCTGGGTTTGGTACGGACGAAGAAGATGACGAGGACGAAGATACGCAAGCCGTACAATTGAACGCGACGTGTACTCTAGGAAGAATCATTCAGTACGAACCGATTAAAATCTTATCCAACGATGGTTTCGACGACGGCGTTACTATCGATATCGTCGACGAATACGGTGAATCTTCTGGCACATTTGGCGAGACCTACCGAGTTTTGGTTGTCGGTGAAACGCGAATGATGGTTGAGGACGTTAACGAAACGCCAGCTGGTTACGTCGCCGGTACATATTCGTTAGTAAACTCGCCAGACTCGAAATTTGCCGTTCAACCGACCGAGGACGAACGCAATCAAATCGAGCAATTGGCCGACGACGTCGAGCTTCTCATGAATTACGTGATCGAGTTCGGCGATAGTCTATTGGAAGTTTCAAACATGACCAAAGAAACGCTCTTTGACGATGTCGTTCGGAAAGCGGAAGCTGCAAGGGATTATCCGACAGAAATACATCGAAAATTCGCCATCGAAGAAGCAAAGATGCTCAAATGGGCAAAATCTATCGGTAAAGTTGATTCTTTACACGAGAGCATGAAATGGGTCGAAGAAGATGGCATCTTCTTCGATGCAAAAATCGAGTTGGAAAACGTCGCGCGAATGAACCGCGACCAAGATAAAGCTGGATTATCCTTGGACGATGCCATCTTATCTCGTTTGCGTCGATCAGCGGCACTCACGATGTCACAGAACGAAGAAGAAGACGAAGAAGAGATGAAGATCGCAGCTACAGACGTAAATAAAAGATCTCGAGCTTCCGCTATGGTCCGGGCCGAGCGCCTCTCCTTTGCGGCTTTCCAGGAAGTCCCGTTCGCCTCCGCGGATGAAAACGAAAAGTTAATCGCTCGCAGGGCTGCGGCCATGTCCAGTTCAGTGGGGTTACTCGATCGCTTACGCCTCGCGAAATCCGGCTTGGAAGAACAACTTGGAGGCTTACGCGCGAAGTTGGCGCTAGAAAAATCCTTACGCGCTACGCTTGACGGCGGTTCCAATGATACCAACACCGATAACGATAACAAGAAGGAAGAAGGTTCGGATGAGAACGAAAACGACGGCGGTAAGTAATTACAAAAAGAGTGTACTATTAGTTTAGAGAAATCGCAAAGCATAAAGTCGATATAAATAAATCGAATATTCTTGTTGTAATGAAATTATTTTGGCGAGTTGAATATAGATATAAGTCGAAACGTTTCTGTCCTCATTATCCTTCCAAGAGAGAACACACACAGCCATGATAAAATGAGCTCAGCGCCACCATCTGACTATTGCGTGTGCGATTCGGACGCCTATTCTGGCATAATCCGGGAGGTTTTTCGCGTATGCGCGTACGCTCCAATCGAATATATCGGTTTTCTTAGCGGCGTTTTCTCCGTCGTTTTTTGGTTCGTTTGCCAATTCCCCCAAATTTTGAAGAACTATCGACTCAAAACGAGCGAAGGATTGTCGATGCACTTTTTACTTCTCTGGGCGACGGGGGATAGTTGTAATCTGATCGCTTGTCTACTCACCGGGGACCAAACGCCGATACAAATCTACACGGCGGTGTATTTCTTGATGAGCGATTCGGTGTTAATTTCCCAGTTTGTGTTGTATTCGAAAAGACAACTACGAAGAAGACGGGGACTGAATATCGGCGGTGAAATGATACGTGATGTTGGCGTGCAACCGAACTCTTCTTCTCCCATCGCGAATGAGGTGATGTCGATGATTGATGAGAACATAAGTACCATACATGACGAAGACAAAGGGAATAATGATAGTTGTGGGGATGACGTCCACCCCCCGTCTACGCCGAAGCATAGAAATCAAAAGAAGAACAAGAAGAAGAAACCAGTGTCGCCGTCGACGTACATATCTGGCTTTTTAGGCGCGGGTGTTTCGGTGTATTCATTCAGGTCATTTTCGAGTTCTGGAACGATGAACTCGATGAGCGGTGCCACGAGAACGCTACAAAGCGCGACCGGATGTTTAAATCATGCCATAAGTAAGACATCGAAAACGAGAGTAGTGTTCGGTCGGTTCATCGGGTACGCTTCGGCGACGTGTTATTTAGGTGGGAGAGTGTTTCAGATTTTAAAAAACAGGAGGCGTAAATCGTGCGAAGGCGTGTCTATGTTGATGTTTTTCTTTGCGATTAGCGCGAACATAACATATGGAATCTCGATAATCTTCATGAAGAATTTTAGGTGGGATGAAATCGTCCATTCGTTGAGCTTCTTATGCGGGAGTTTCGGCACATGCGGTTTGGATATGTACATCTTGATGCAAAGTCGGTACTATCGCACTTTAGGAACGGACACGTCTACTCACACTAGCGGTAGTGCTGAACGCACAAGTGGCGAGAGAGAAGCAAGTGTGCACTTGCTATCGCAAGAAGCCGTCGAGGATGTGTAATTGAAATACAGTGTATAATTAGTAGCGCATCATATTAAAAATATCTAACATGGTTTCTGACCTTTCATAGGTTTTTCACCTTCTTCGTAACATCCGACGTCTTGAATACCACCGCCAGTGCCAAAAAACTTCGCCTGTTTAGCCTCGGCTTCCTTCAAAGCCTTCTCCGCTGCTTTCGCCTCTTTCAAGCGCCACGTGACTAGTCTCGCCTCTTTCCTTAGATTCTCTTCGCGTTCTCTCCTGCGTAATTCGCGAGCTTGTCGTTCCGTGTCCGACTTTTTCAATGCGTTTTCGACTCGAATGGCTTCTTGTTTCTTCGCTCTCTCTACGTTTCTTCTATAAATTTCCTTCTTTTTACGTTCGCGCTCTTTCCTCGCTTCTTCGTGCTCCCGAATTTCCTCCTCTTTGCGTTTTCTCAACTCCTCCAAGTTATCTTCCGGGCACCTGTCCGTGCCATCACCAAACCATCCAAACTTTCTCGCATCTGGTTCGCACTTATCTAAGACGTCTTCGTAGACGTTCAAGCCAACTTTCGAAAACGTTTCATTCAAATCGGACATGGCCGTAAACACGCACAAACAATTCGCCGTCGTGTCTTCATCATTTTCGCCCTCATTTTGATTTTCAAATCGATGCGTGGCATCCGGCGCGAACGCGGAATCGAGCTTTTCACAACACGATTGCACGTCGCCTCCGAGTAAACACGGTCTAAACAACGTCCTCAAACGATCTACCGAACACGTGTGCGAAGGATCTTCTGGGAGCAATTCCGATCGAGAGAGCTTCGGGTCCAAATCGTCCGCGTCACCCGCGCCTGGTCTAACTTCATCTAACCGCTCGTCCGTTATGTCATCTTCTTCTTGTACGTCTTCTTGTTCGTCCCCGCGTTTCACTTGTTCCGGTTCGTCCTCAGTATCCTCCTCTTTCTCTATAATCTGCCGTGTTAAGGACGAATCGCTATCGTCATCGTCATCACGATTTGAATCGCTTACATTGTCAATCGTGCTCTCGTCGGTAGCACTAGTATCGTCTGCGTCCTCGTTATTCGTATTCTCTTCTTCTTCTTCTTTTTCTTCTTTTGCATCGTCGTGACTCTCTTCGTGAAACATCACCTCCTCTCCTCTTCCTCCATTTTCTGTTTCCTCCTGTTTTTCTCGATCATTCTATCTAAACTACCATCGTCGAAGTTAATCACCTCTCTGCCTATCCGCCCATCTTTAATCGCTTCTTCGATCAAAACTTGTCCCTCCAAATCCGTTCTCGCTTTCCGTCCAGACCCGATGATGCGTCTCGCCTCCTCCACCGTTTGCCTTCGCAAGAAGTGATACGCCGTCGACGACGCGAGCACGACGACCAAAAACGCCAAGGCAACGCGTTTCTTCGCGCGTCGTTTAAGCTGCGTTCGAGATAGCGGCTTTTCGTGTACCTTCGACGAGGCATCGCGAAGACCACCACCAAACGTCGGCGTCGGCGTCATCAAAAGTCGTCGTCGTCGTCGTCGTTCGTTCGTTTGTTACTCTTTTTCTAACAACAACAACAACAACAACAAGTTATTATTATTATTACGCGTTTGTTTTGTTTTGTTTTGGTTTTGTGTGTGGAATTCAAAAGTCGACAAAAAAAAGTTATGTGTTTAGAGTCTTAAAAATGAGAAGCAAAGAGTTTTATCCCTTTAAGATTAGAGTAGTATTCAACAATAGAACGAAAGACGAGAGAGTGCGTGACCTTACACCGTGGGACCTTTTGCTCCTTTCAGTAGAAGAACGGTCCGTCCCGATGACGACGACGACAAAAACGACGTGGAAAAGAAGCGCCCCGAGGGGGGGCTTCCTGCTGGTGACACTTTACGCGACGATCGCGCTGGTTGCGTGTTGTTTCGCGGGAGACGCCCGAGCGTTGGAACATTTTCGGTCTGACGATGATGCGACGACGACGATGGCGCGATCGGTCGCAAAAAGAAGACGCGTGTTGTTAGCGGAAGATGGAAAAAACGCCGCGGCGGCTCCACTGACGGAAGATGAAGCAGAAGCAATTTCGGAAGGCGTGCAAGATGCGGCGGATGCCGTGGATGAAGCGACAGATGCCGTCGCGGATGCCACAGGTGCTGTCGAAGAAGCCAGCGAAGCGATTGAAGATGCTGCAGAGCAGACGGAAGAAGCTGTCGAGGCTGTAGAGGACGCCAAGGATGCAGTAGCTGAAAGTACTGAGGCAATTGAAGATGCCGCGGA
>MDTG01172738.1_pt1 | contig 10344 bp, 7 predicted proteins | sample 811421 | NCBI WGS metagenome assembly MDTG01 (sample SAMN05326645, study PRJNA326480) | marine metagenome | isolation source: seawater | place: Pacific Ocean: South East | collected 2011
CGGTGGTGCACGTTTATTGTAGCACGTTTGACAAATATCTGTTTCGCCCGTATCTGTATTTTTGTACCAGTGTGAATTCTCCTTCTTCTCACACAGAGCACACCCGCTCACTTTGTGTACGCGTGTTTTCTCTTCACCTCTCTTTCTTTTACTTTTCTCTTTCCCCATTTTGTTGAAAGTTCAAAAAATATCCAATTCAAATCGTCTCGTTAAAAACAGACAAAAACCAATCCTCCGCGCGCTCCCGCACCCCCCCGCGAACACAACACGTACCGCGAGACTACACTTCCTTTACGAACTCGACGAAGTTTCGCGCCAAAAAGACGATTGGACGACACGAGTTTGATTCGGAGAAAACAAAACAAGTCGTCACCTGAGAAGAAACGAACTTCCAAAGTCTTCCAAAACGCCCGTCGGTTTCTTCTGGCACAGAGTTGCCCGTAGGCGACCTTATGACCGGTAAGATCAGACGCGGGAGAACGAGCCGTGTTGCGTCGCGTGTGCTCTACTTCGCGCGTTTTGGTGAAGAAAAGGTCTGGCGCGGTGCGCGCGTACGTGTGGCGTCGTCGAAGAAAAAAACGTCCAAAATACGACCTGTTTTTTGCGGCTGCGAGATAGTATTTCAATTTCAAATACACAGAGGAGTACGAGTAAAAAATTTTTGGGTCTGCATACCGGGTAAAATGTACCGCGACGGTCCGACGACGCGCGTAGTACTCGTGATACTTTGAATACTACTACTACTACTACTACTATTACTGGAGTATTAAAAGGTCGTCTCGAGGGGCGGTTTCGGGATCAACGTGGCGTGCAAACGTCTGGCAACGTCGGAAGCGATGCCTTGGTTCGTCGTCATCGAGACGCTTTTCTCCTTGGACGCGCGCGAGGCGACGGAGACGCGTTGAAACGCTCGATTGGTCGTTTGGAAAGTGTTTTTAACGCTCTCATCGCCAAGAGATATTTGGGAGGAACCTCTGTAGGTTTCGGAAGTGGAGGTGAACCCGAAACGACGTCCGACGACGTTCTCGGTGAACTGTTTGGGACGAGACCGCGCGGCCCAGGGGTGGTATTTTTCGAGCGGCTTTTTCTTCGAACCAGAGGGCGCGGCGAAGCACGCCTTTTGTGCAGTTTGTGACGTCGTTTCTGCAATAAATCGCGGTTTTTTCGTGACCATGCGAATGTATTGATTTGTATCCCGTCTTTGGCACGTGGTGCGTGATGGCGACGAGACGACCGTTGCGGAATTCCAAAGACGCCGAAGAGCCGGTTCGGGAGGCGCTATAAATAGAATACAAAACGCGCGGTCAGTTTTTCCTTCGCGCGCGTATCTTCTGCACATCGACAAAGAGAGGGAGAGAGAGAATGAAGCAGAGAGAAACGGTGCGATAACAACAAAGACTCCCGTCTTTAGAGCGTGCGTACCTTTTCGTGGATGCGTGCGTGAGCTGCGTCATGCGGTGCTCTTTAGGAAAAGAAGAGAAGATTTTTGTTCGTCTCTTTTTCTTTTTTCTTCTACGAGTCAAAATTTTTCTCCTTGATGCATTGTTGGCAACACACACACACTTCGTGTTTCTTCCGATGCGGCGCTTTGAGCCCACGCACGCACTTGGTGTGGAAGATATGCGGTACGCGAGTATTCAAGCACGTGCGGTATTCCATTTGCCACGGTAAAATGGGAGTATCTTGCCCTTCTTCTTGTTCTTTTAGTTCTCCGAGAATAACGCGTTCGTCGCAATACGCGCATTTGAAACCACTTCCTCCTCCTTCATCAATTTTTTGCACGAGATCTTCGCACATTTTTTTCTCGTTGAGTTCGTAGTACGTCTCCGCGAGAATTGCATAGATGGTTTGTCTCACGCGCGCACTCTTATCATCGTCGCCATTTCGCAACGATAACTCCTCGCGTTTCAGCAACGCTTCACCGATGGCGATGGTTTTCAAGTTCGAAGCTTTCTTCTTTTCATGGTACGACTTGTCTTTTGCTAAGAAGTATGCACGTTCGTTCGGTTCGCGCGGCGTGGTGTTGTTCTTACCGAAATATTCGCGAGACACTTTCAAGTGCTCGAGCAAAACGCACACTTCGAGACTTTCGTGAATGTCCGCGTGAAACAAACGATAACAATAATACATCATCGTTTCATTCTCATTCTTCTTCTTCTTCTTCTTCTCTGCAACTAACTTTGCAAACTCGATGGCTTGTTGAATGGCAATCGAGGCCGACGAAAAGTTTCCCGTGGACAAGTGTGCGAAACATATCCGTCGACACGCCTCGGCGGCTAAGAAGGGACATTTACATCTCACGGCGTCTTCACGAGCGTCGTAAAAATTTTCCAAGGCGATTTTCGTGCTTCTCTTTGCGCCACGAAGTGCGCACGTACCTAAGGCTAAGCGCGCTAACGCACGAGCGCGTGCTTTTTTCGTTTTTTTGGTTTCTTCTTCTTCTTCGTCGTCGTCTTTGTTACCACTATTAGCACCATCTAAAAATTCCGAGCGCATGACAATTCTCGCCGCCTCTTCGCACGTCTCCAAATGTTGATCGAACGAAACGTCTCGCCACCCATCTTTTCGTTTAATTTCCCCGTACATGTCGATTTCATTGGCAAACAGTATGAGTGACACCCACAACGCATCGCCGCTACTTTTCGCATCGCCACACCTTTTTGCGAAATTTGTCAATCGTTTCACCGCTTCGAACAAACTCGTCGACGCTTGGAAGGTACCGTCCCAGTTCACAGTCGCTTCGCGCACTTTCTCGTTCGCTCGACGAGTGGTTTCTAACAATTCCGGCGATGGAACGCACGTTTTTTTGTGTTCGTTCCACTCGTTCTTTTGACACTCTTGCGAGCAGTAGCAGGTTTGTCGACATCTCGCGCATCTCAAGACGTTCGATATTTTCACGCCACAATTGGAGCAACGTTTCGTCTTTGTCGTGTTCTCGCTCGATGCGTCGCTCGTTTCTTCTACTTCGTCGTCGTCTTCTTTATCGTCTTTACTTTCGCTCTCATTCGTACTTTGTCGACTCCTTCTGGGAGTCAACGGCGGCGTCATTAACCCCGATTGCGTTGTGCTCGCGGGCGATTCGTTCCTCTCCCCTAACAGCGCCAGAGCGCTTCGACATACCTCTCTTAACACGAGCGCGCCCGTCACCGTCACCGGTTTACACAGAAACGTCGTCATCATCGCCGCGCGTTTCATCGTCCGCGTTTTCCTTCGTTTCTCCCTTTTGGGATCTTCTCCCCCAAAGTCATCTTCCTTTTGCTTCGTCTGTTTCGGGTGCGCGCGTTCGGCCAGTTTTTGCGCCGCGCCGAGCGCGAATAACGCGCCCATCGCCCATTGGACGTTCGTCGTCGTGCTGATGGGTTTCTTCCCGTTTTTGTTTGGCAGCAGTTTGATGCTCCCAGAGGCAAATCCAGAGATGGCTCTCGCGGCCGTCGCGTGGCCTTCCATTTTTGCCACGCGCGTGTCGAGACGTTTCCTCAGCGCTTTCCTTTCGCGATTGCGTCTTCGCCGTCGCCGCTTTTGGGACGATTCTTCTTCGACGCGTCTCCTCGAAGGCCTCGTCGTCGTCGTCGTCGTCGTCGCGACGTCGTTCTCTCCATCATCATCATCATCATCAAAGGCACTCAAAGTCGTTGGTGCATTTGTGTCAAAAAAGTCTTTGTCGACATCATCATCGCGCGAAACGTCTCCTCCTCCTCCTCTCATGATAGCATATACCTTTTATGAATACACTAATGCGGCGCAAAGTCGCCGCTTTCGCTTTCGCCGCCAAAAGTCCGAGAGCAAAGCGTCTACACTTTGTACGACTCTTATAGTATTGACAACAGGAAGAGGCGTTCAAGACAAAAGAATTTTCTCTCTCCTGTATTTTAGGGTTTTATAGATTTTAATTTAAAACCCTAAACACGCATCAAAAAAAGCACAACCTTTTTGTCTTCTCTTTTCTTTCTCTCTCTTCTCGTTCTGTGTAAAATTTCCCCTATATAAATAACAGAGTGCTTCCTCCTCCTCCTTTATTAATAAGAGACCCAAAACCACCTTTTGCCAAAAGACATTTACTCCACCACCACCTTTAAAAGACACACTTTACCACTACTAAGGAAGAGAGAGAGACAGAGAGTTCTCTCAAAGGTGGTGGTGGTGGTGGTGTTCTTTTGTGTTCTTCGTCTTCGTCTCGCGGAGCACAGAGGACCCGAGAAGAACTACAACGCTTTTCCTTTGTTTGATGATGATGATGATGCAAAAAAAGATGACAACAACGGGGAGGAGGACCTTTTTTTGGTAAAATGCGATGGCGTCGTTCGTCCTTCGAGTAGTAGTGCGTTGTCGTCGTTTACGTCGTCGTCTTTTTTTGATGTTCTCGTCGTCGTCGTCGTCGTCGTTTACGTCGTGACCTTTTTCGCCGCCATCGAAGATGGGCGCGGGGAAGTCGACGCCGATGATTGCATTGGACCCCGTTTTGGGGGAGGACACATTAGGAGTCTCTTCGAAAATGATGATGATGATGAAAAAAAGGACGACAGATGACGCGAAAGAGACCATCGTCGTCGACCGTCACAAAATCGCGTCGCCGGCGACGAAAGTGGCGACAAGGACGCAACTCGCGGAAGTGTGCGTCGTCGCGCCAAACGGTTGGCGGCGTTTTGGGGGCGTGACGATGCGCCTCGAAGCGTGGTCGAAGACGCCGCCGACGGACGACGAGACATTTTGGCCTCAAAGTCGGACGGTCTTCGTGAAGAACGAGAGGACGGCGGCGCGGCCGAAAGGGTTCCGCGCGACGACGACGAGGACGAACAACGCGAACGAGGACGATACCAACGAGGAGGGCGACGAGGAGAACAACAACGCCAAGAAGAAGGGAAAGGGAGCACGCTCGCTGGACGACGGACGCGGGGTCGCGGTGGCCTTGAACGGCGAGGCGGGAAACGGCCTGGTCAAAATCCGCTCGCAGTTTATCGGGAACGAGACGAGCGGGGCGCGAGACGCGCAAGTCGTTGCTACGGCATCTGGGAAGGGGTGTTTGAAAGAGCGTTTGGAAGTGTTCTTGGAACGGTCGAGGTTGGTGGTCGTGGGCATAGATGATGATGACGATGACGACGACGATGGGGGCAATGACGGCGGTGAGTGTTGTGGGAACGAACAGGACAGTCGCGCCAAACTGAGGCGCAAGAGGAAAAAAGGAGACGCGAAAAGAAACCGAGTCGACATACTCGACGACGAGATGGCAGCTGGGGTGAAGTTTATGCCGCCGCCGCCGCCGCCGACGACGACGACTTCGGTTTCATCTCGGAAAATGAGCGACTCCACAGAAGGAATAAAGGATACTGATGGTCAGCTCGAACAATCTTCCTCTAAAACTGAAGAGTCACAAAGAGCGGCAAAGGAGAAGCGCGAACGCCTAAAAACGTACGCCACGGTGCGAGTGACGCCGACAAAATCGAGCGTTCAAGCGACGGTCTCGAATGCGTACGCGCCCCTGCATACTTTAACATCGAGTTTATTTTCGCTTTCCTCGATTGTGTTTCCGAGTTTTGACGAACAATTCGTGTTACACAAGAACATTTCGAACGGGACGACAAAAGTGCTTCTCTCGTGTAGAGCTGAAAAGGATGTGTTGGAGAACAAGGCGGGCAAGATTCGTTTCGCGCAACGCGTGTCGATCGATTCGAACGGCAACGGTGCGAAGAGTATTCGAGCAAGTTTTACGCATACAAACGTGGAGGATACCGTGCGGGAGAAGGAAATATCGGGAAAAAACGAGCCAACGAGAAGGAAAAAGACGCGAACGAACGCGGTGACTGTCAACCTTCGGGAGAAGAAGAGTCGGGGAAGGATTAAAACCGATGAAACCGTCGACTCTGTTGAACAACGATTTGAAAAACGCCGAGCGTGTACCTTGGCTCTTCGCCACGCCGATCTGGAAAAAGGCTCGACGGTTTCTCTCGAACTCGCTAAACGGCTCAAAGATTCCACGTTTTGTCCAAAGTTGAACGTGGCGAAACAGTTTTATGAGAGCATCGACGATGACGGCGACGACAACGAGCATCATCATCGTGAATACCAACAACAAACGTATAAATTCTCCGTCACCATAGCCAGTCGCCTCGTCGAAACCGAACTTTCTCGAAAGTTCAGACTCACCGAATCCATCGAAGGCGAAATAGTCTTAGCCGCGAAACTCGCCGCCACGCGGCACTTCGCACATATAAACGCCGAGAAAAATGAGAGAGACGCCATGGTTGGCGTGTATCTCGGGTCGCCCAACGATTGGTTGTAGAAAAATTCGACGGAGAGAGGGTCGCGCGCACGCTCTACCGTTTACGCGTTCCAATACCGAGAACCAATTCTCATAATGTGAACAGCAGAGATAATAGTACATACTTTTCTCGCTCTCTCGTCCTCAAAGTCCAATCGGTTCGTCGTTTCCGAGTGAGAGAGACCAAGGACACGTTGTTGGTTTGCGCCACACATTTTTTTTACGTCTCTTCTTTTTAAAACATTTTGTTCCTCCGACACATGATGAGAAGACATTTTCCCCATTAGTATTCACACATACAATAAACTCGTCGCTTTGTTTTTATCGGGGCAGACGAGGAGGAACGCGGCGCGAAAAACCCATTTTCTTCGGCCACACAACGACGCAACAGCGCGCATGTTTTCGTCGTTTTCGTCGTTTACGTCGTCGTTTTATTTGTCGCGGCCTGGAGACTACTCCTAGCTCTCGCTTTCCTTCTGGTTCTTTTTGCATCTCGCTCTCCAAAAATCGGAAGGGAGGATTCGCCCCCGGATTTACGATGCGCGCGAGATTGCCGCAAAAGCCGCTTTTGGAGTTGAGGGACGAGGACGACTCCCGAACCCCAAAGTTGGACGACGACGAAAAAGACGAAAAAGACGACGAACGGAGTAGTCGAGGACAAAAAAAAAGCGTGACGCCAAACTTTTCCTTCCGCGCGTTCTTCGAGAAGGCATCATCGTCGACATCGAATCCGAACATAATTATTGGGGAGAAGAAGAACGCGTTCCAAAAGTTCGTGACGTTCGAGCCTGAATCCGTCGCGAAAGACGACGAGGAAGAAGACGAAGACGAAGAAGACGAGACCGCCAACAACGGATGCTCACCACACCTGAAAAGACTGGAAAAATTGTTCAACAACAACAACAACAAGGAAGAAGAAGAAGAAGAAGAAGACGAAGACAACGCAGAGGACAACAAAGGGGCGAAGAAGAAACCAACGACGCCTTTACAACACCAAGGCGGAGGATTGAGTGGCTTGAAACTGTTTCAATTCGGCACGGACCGGTACGGCGAAAATCCGGCGGATTATATGTTCGACGATTTGGGCGGGTTCGTCCCGCCGAGAGGGGCACAGTGGGTGTCGACGACGACGAGCTCGGAAGACGATGGCGTCGACGCCGGCGGAAACGACGCCGGCGAGAGTCGAGCGAACGACGGGAAGAATAAGAAAACGGAAAAGTCTACGATTGAAACGGTTTTGGAGAGGACGAAAGAGACGAACGGGGCGAAGAAGTTACCGGGTGGGATTATTTCACGAGCGCCGTCAAATGTCATCATGGCAAAAGACGGGAAAGGGAGGACGTTACCGGTGTTGCCGGAAAAGATGGACGACGAGACGTTGATGAGGACGACGCACTCGAGAGATCCTTCGGAAATCCCGGAGGATGTCTTACTCGCGCTCGAGGAAGAGGCCAAGGAAGAGGCGGAGAAGATGAAAGGAGGAGAAACAGTGGGAACCTCAGAAAGTCTAGGAGCTCCAACGCCGACACCGACACCGATGTCAACGCCGAGAAAGCAAAATAGCAGTTCTACCAGGGGCGGGAGTAGTAACTTTAGAAAGAAACAAGATTTGAAAAAATTCTCTGGCGTGACGATTCCTTCGTCCATGTGGGAAATCGTCGAGTTTAATCGCGCGATGATTCGAGTGACGACCATGCTTATGAAAGAATTGAAACCGTTGGGTTTGGAAGGCATGGCGGTATTTGATCCAATCGCGGGTATCATGCTGTGGAGAGAACAACGCGCCGAGGCTAAGTTGAAGAAGACGTCGAAACAGTATTTATATGGCGACGAGGAAGACGATATGCACGACGAAAACAACGATAACACGAGTGGTACTACTAGAAATATCGACATCAGTCGAAACGGAGAAGTGTCTCTGGAATCTATGGAAAAATTGAAACCCGCGTTACGACACGCGTCCGCCGCGTACGGAACGTTTTCGGCTCTTCTCATGAACGGCTCGGGTACGGAAAAGTTTGCGAAGTTTGCAAAACACTTCGAGATTCAACACTTCGAAAAGGATCCGGACGTCTTGCACGATAAAATCACGGAAACTGCCGCGAAACATGCGAATGTTTCGCCTGATGACATAGTTGTCGCCGATTGGGAAACGTTACAATTCTCCCCGGCGTCTTATGTTGCCGTCGATAGAAACGAGAAATTGGTGGTCTTGGCCATTCGAGGTACCGCGAGTGGAAGTGATTTCATCACGGACGCGTGTTCGACGTCCGTACCTTTCCTCGGGGGATTCGCACACAGCGGCGTCGTCATGTCTGCGTGGCAAATAATCTCCACGAGGTTGCCGCAAATGACGCGAGCGTGTTACGAAAATCCAGATTTCAAAGTTTTACTCACCGGACACTCTATGGGTGCAGCCGTGGCCGTGTGCGTTGCCATGCTTTTACGATCTGGTGACGTCGATGTCATCAACGCGGCGCAAAAAGGTGTCGAAGGTTTACCCAACAGCGAAGGTGCTATTACATCCGTCATGCATAATTGCACGGTCGTTTCCTTTGCCTCGCCGGCAGTGGTCACTTTGGATTTATCGTTGAAGTGTCAAGACTACGTGACTTCGGTCGTCGCTGGAAAAGATGTCATTCCGAGGTTATGTTATGGTTCCGTGCGACGACTTCTGAGACGATTAAATGCCGCATCTCCCGCGCAACCAGTGTTAAAGTCAATCGGCGGAGCGTTTCGCGAAGTCGCCAACGGATTACAAAACTCGAGCAGAAGCAATAGCATTAGCGAAACCACTAGCGAACAAATAGAGCCGACAAATAGAAATAGCAATAGCGAGGGTAACAAAGTAGACGAAGAGGAGGAAGAGGTTGTTGCTGATGATGCGACGACGAAGGACGACAAAGAAGGTATGGAAGAAACGAAGAAAAGAGATTCGGACCAAACGAGCTGGCAAGATTTAGGCGACCAGAGTGGATTAGAACTTCGCGACCACTCAGGGAGCGATTTTCTTGTCCAACCAGGACGTGTGATTCATTTGCGGCGACTGTCGAGTCAATGTCCCGTGGCGCAACCGAGACACGCAACGGCATTCGCGGATATTCCTTTGAGCACGCGAATGATGACCGATCACATTCCGATGGTGTACGAAACCGCGATTTCTACGATTTGCGACCGCATGAAAGCGGAACGAATGGAAAAAATGCAAGAAGTAGCCGAAAGATTTCGTCGCGTGTCGACCACGGAGTTGGTTTCGTCCTCGCAGCTTCGTCCAGTTCGCTCGCTCTCTCCCGGTTCCGAGTTCAAACGAAGCGTCGCGGAGGGCGCCGAAAACAAGACAGAGAAACAAAAACTCGCGGCGACGACGGCGACTCGAGAAGATACCACCGACATTCCATCCAACAACAAAGGTTGGCAAGTCGTCCGAAACTTCTTCTCGACGTTGTTAGACGACGATTCTCCCGAAGAAGGCACCACCTTTGAGAAAGAAAAACCGCCTTCTTGTAGAACCAAAGATTTACTTTGATGACTACGAGTAAAAGTACATACCATCATATGAAAACGAAAGACGAAAACACCGCACAAAAAAATCGCATCAAAAGAGAGACGACGACGATGCCATCCCCCAACACCCCACCCTCTCATCAAAGCTCTTCCTCCTCGCAAAAAACGCGGTTGTCGTTTGTGGTCGCGTCGTGCACGAGCGAGGTGCGTCGACACAAAGAGCTTTTGTTGCGCTTTCTTTTTCCCTCTCGTTCTTAAAGCCCTTCTCGGTGATGTTCGTCGCGTCGTTTACGTCTTCGCGCGTCGTCAAGGTCGTCGTCCAGAGTTGTGTTTTGGATTCAAAAATTTCCCCGTTGACTTTTATCATCGTCATCGCGTTCGGATGCGCACTACACCATATCATCGATGTCTGCACGCGTCAACGACTGACCAACGACGGGACGACCACGACGCCCACCTTTTTTTTGTGGTTGCCTCTTCTTTCTGCAGGACGCACACGCGAAAGCGACGCATCTCAACGCTTTGTCTCAAAAGTCGTTTACGTCGTCTTCCATTGGGGAAAAGAAAAAAGATGATTTTGGAAC
>MDTG01310336.1_pt1 | contig 10344 bp, 9 predicted proteins | sample 811421 | NCBI WGS metagenome assembly MDTG01 (sample SAMN05326645, study PRJNA326480) | marine metagenome | isolation source: seawater | place: Pacific Ocean: South East | collected 2011
AGCAGGATTCGAACCTGCGAAGTTAAAAAACAACAGATTTACAGTCTGTCCTCGTTGGCCGCTTGAGTATCTCCCCTCAATTTAAGATTGGTTACAATATCTTTAAGAACATGAGCCGATGGAGGGACTCGAACCCACGACCTGCTGATTACAAATCAGCTGCTCTAGCCAGCTGAGCTACATCGGCAATTTTGATAATACAACATACCAAAATTTCCGTCATTTCTAACGGACTGCAAATGTATATGTATTTTTTAAGGTTTCAAAACATTTTTGAAATATTTTTATATGGGATAAAATAGATTTTTTTTTACTTTATTTTACAGTTCTACTTTTATAGATAAATATTGCCAAAAATTAATAATAAAAAAATCAAAGAACTTAGGCCTATTTTAACTAATTATCTAATTATCTTAACTTTTTTGTCTGGGATGAGAATTTTTATAAACTTTTTTGAGTTCTGAAATATTGTGATGTGTATAAACTTGGGTTGCAGCTAGACTTGTATGGCCAAGTAATTCCTTGACTGAATTCAAATCAGCACCGTTATTGAGCAAATGAGTGGCAAAAGAGTGCCTTAAAATGTGTGGGCTTTTTTTTAACTTAGTTGAAATTTTATTGAAATATTTATTAACTACTCTATAAACAAGTGAACCATAAATTTTATATCCGTTTTTAGTTAAAAACAAATAATTTAAATCTTCATTGATTTGAATTTTGTTCCTGAAATTCAAATATTTATTTATTGATCTTTGTGTGGAGCTAATTACTGGAATATAACGTTCTTTATTTCGTTTACCCAAAACCTTAATTTGGTTCTGGTTTAAATCTAAATCATTCATTTTCAAATCAATTAGTTCTGACCTTCTCATTCCAGTTGTGTAGAGAAGTTCAATAATTAATTTATCTCTTACGAGCTCAAAAGAGGAATCAGAATTATCTTGCAGAACCATATCAATTTCGCTCTCAGAAAACGGAATATGAATTTTCTTTTTTATTTTAAGTGATTTGTGATTTGCAAGTGGAGAAAAATTTATTTCATTGACTTTAATTAAAAACTTGTAAAACGACCTCAAAGAAGAAATTTTTCGATTTATTGATCGTGAAGAAAGTCCGTAGTCCGATAAACACCTTATCCATAGTCTAATTTGACTGTAATTGACACAAGTTAGGTCGTTTATATCATGTTGTATATGAACAAATTTTTTGAAGTCCCCAAGATCCTTGATATATGCAGTGACTGTATTATTGGAATAGTTTTTTTCAAATAAAAGGAACTCTTTGAAGGACTTAATTAGCATAGCTTGAGGTTGATTTAACTAAGATACAAAAGTCAAAAAAATTATATTCAAAAAGCTACCTTTTAAGAATCTAAAAAATTAAATATTCTGCAAGTCTTTTAGAGATTGTATGTACTGAGCTTTTTGAATAGTGGCTCTTCTTTTAACAGAAGGTTTTATAAACTCTTTTCTGGTTTGAAGTGAACGTTTTGTCCCAGTTTTATCAAACTTACGTTTAAATCGCTTTATAGCTCTATCAATATTTTCTCCTTCTTTAATAGGGATTATCAACATACTAAAACCTCCTTCCTTTAAAATTATATGCAAATATAACTTATTATTATTTAATAAATAATTTATTTCAAAATATTTCTAGAAATTACTAATTTTTGAATTTGGGTTGTGCCTTCTCCAATTGTGCATAATTTTGAATCTCTGTAAAACTTTTCCACAGGGAATTCTTTTATATAACCATAACCACCATGGATTTGAACACTGTCACTAGCAATTTTAACACATGCTTCACTTGCATACAACTTCGCCATTGCACTGATTTTAGTAACTTTATCTCCTCTGTTTTTCATAGATGCGGCTTTGTGTATTAAAAGCTCAGAAGCCTCAATTTCAGTAGCCATGTCAGAAAGTTTGAATGAAATCCCCTGAAAACTGGCTATTGGTTTACCAAATTGAAATCTTTCCTTGGAATATTTTAAGGATGCTTCGTATGCTCCCTTAGCAATACCCAATGACAAAGCAGCTATTGAAATTCTACCACCATCCAAAAGCTTTAAAGATTGAACAAAACCTTCCCCCTCTTTTCCGATTAAATTACTTTTATGCACCCTACAGTTGTCAAAAATCATCTCAGCTGTTTCACTTGCACGCATTCCAAGTTTATTTTCTTTTTTTCCTCCACTAAAACCTGGAATTCCTTTTTCCAATATAAAAGCAGAAATACCGTGCGAATCGCCAATATCACCTGTTCTTGCAACTACAACTGCTAAATCTCCACTTAGACCGTGGGTTATAAAATTTTTAGAGCCATTAATTATGTAGTAATCCCCATCTTTTACAGCTGTTGTGTTCATCCCAGCTGCGTCACTTCCCGTGTTATTTTCTGTTAAACCCCAAGCACCTAAATATTTACCTGATGAAAGTTTAGGTAACCATTTAATCTTTTGTTCTTCGTTTCCAAAGTAAAAAATATGTCCAGTACACAGAGAATTATGAGCTGCTATGGAAAGACCAATGGAAGGATCAATTTTAGAAATTTCCTCTACAATTGCTACATATTCGTGATAACCAAGCCCAGAACCTCCATATTTTTCAGGGATAATTATTCCCATGAATCCCATTTCTCCAGCCTTATCTAATATGTCTCGAGGAAAAGACTGGGACTCATCCCAATCCATCACATTAGGTCTTATATATTTTTCTGCAAAATTCTTAGCAGATAAAGCAATCATTTTTAGCTCTTCAGATCTATTGAAATTCATCAATTTTTTTTTACAAATATACTTAATTGTGCATATTTTTTTTAAACACAATTACTTAAATTTTGTTAATTATTTTAATAACCAAAATAACGAGTCAATAAAACAGAACAAGGATTGTCTAAATTTGTAGTAAGTTAAGATTTATCAAGCTTTTTTTATGGCAGATAAATATTTTTGTAATTCATCTTTGACTTTAGGAGCTAAAATAATAATACCAATCATATTTGGGACCATCATTGAAAAAATCATTGCATCAGAAAATTCAATTACCGATCCTAAACTAGCGGCAGATCCAACTATAACAAAAAGACAAAAAATAATTTTATAGGTGTACTCCATTTTTTTTGATCTACCAAACAAATAAGCCCAACCTTGAAAACCATAGTATGACCAAGAGATCATCGTGCTAAAAGCAAATAAAACCACAGCTATTGTTAATATATATGGAAACCAAGATATTACAGACCCAAAAGCTGAGGATGTCATTAATATTGCCCCTGCATCAGTTAAATTCGAATTAGAGGAATCAACATAACCAGTTATAATCAGCACTAAAGCGGTCATGGTACAAACTATAACGGTATCAATAAATGGCTCTAATAGCGCAACTAATCCCTCAGATGCTGCATAGTTTGTTTTCACTGCTGAATGAGCAATTGATGCTGAACCTATTCCAGCTTCATTTGAGAAAGCTGCACGCCTGAAACCTTGAATTAAAACTCCTATAGCTCCACCAGCTACACCATTTGGACTAAATGCCCCATCCAATATTTGCTTAAATGCATTTCCAATTAAATGATAATTTGTAAAAATTACAAATAAAGAGGCTGTTACATAAATAACGACCATGAATGGAACTATTTTATCAGTAACACTAGCTATTTTTTTTATTCCCCCAATGATAACGACTCCTACAAAGACAGACATAATTAAGCCAAAAAGCCATCCTTTTTGATGAAGAATTGAACTACTACCTCCGGTAATATTTTCAACTAACTGAAAAGCCTGATTAGCCTGAAACATATTGCCTCCACCAAATGAGCCTCCAACAACAAAAACAGCAAAGAGAATGGCAAGAAATCTTCCCAATTTCTCTAAACCACATGATTTCAATCCTTTTGTTAGATAGTACATTGGACCACCATAAACTATACCATCTTCACCAATATCTCGGTACTTTACACCGAGTGTACATTCAACGAATTTCGATGCCATTCCTAAAAGACCAGCAACAATCATCCAAAATGTCGCACCAGCACCCCCAATAGACACAGCTATAGCTACGCCAGCAATGTTTCCTAGGCCAACTGTAGCAGAAAGTGCAGCTGTAAGTGCTTGAAAATGAGAAACTTCACCAGCATTGATTTTTGAGTCTTTTTCATTTAAATCAACATTATCATATTTACCCCTAATTATATTAATTGAGGTTTTAATTCCAGTTAGGTTTATAAACTTAAAATAAAAAGTAAAATAAGTTGCGCCCAAAATTAATGGAAACAATACCCAATAAACTTTAATGTCGTCACCAAAGTCAATTTGGTAAAAAATAAAATTCACGAACCATGCAGTTGCCTTTTCAAATTTTTCATCAATTATCTTATCTGCTCCGAGGTCTGAGGCAAATGCGACTATTGGAAATAGTAAACTTGAAATTGTAATTGACTTGTAAAGCATAAAACTTTTCTTGTTGGAATTTACAATACAATTATGACAAAAAAAAATGAGTTATTAAAATTAAATCTAAAGATTTATTTACAACTATGATTTAAAAATCATAAACAGAGCTTCTCTTTGAAAAAATCAAGTCTTTTATTCTTAGCCAAAACGCGATGAATAAGTAAAGTGCAAATCCAAAACCAAAAGTCACAAAAGTCAAATATATAAAGGAGGTCCTAACGGCCTTGGCTCTCATACCAAAACGATCAGCTATTCGCTGGCAAACGTAGAAACCCCGCCTTTGTAAAAAAAATAACAATTCATAAAACAATATCCTCATAAATCAAATTTTAGGAAATAAATCGCATTTTTCGCATCCAATCGTCGTTAAAAATCTTACCAATGTATCTACTCCCATGATCATGAAATAAAACTACAACAACATCATTGGGATTAAAATTTTCTTTTAGTTGTAAAACACCTTTTATAGCTGCACCAGCAGAATTTCCAAGAAACATTCCTTCTTGCTCCGCAAGTTTTCTTGTGAAAATGGCTGCGTCTTTATCCGTGACCTTTGTAAATCCATCAATTATATTAAAATTAACATTTGCTGGAATAATATCTTCTCCTATTCCTTCAGTTACATATGGGTAAATTTCATTTTTGTCAAAAACACCAGTCTCGTGATATTTTTTAAATACACTGCCATATGTATCAACACCCCAAACTTTTACTTTTGGGTTTTTTTCTTTTAAATAAGCTCCAACTCCAGATATAGTGCCCCCAGTTCCAACTCCAACAACAAAATGTGTGACTTTACCTCTAGTCTGATCCCAAATCTCTGGACCAGTAGTTTCAAAATGAGCTTTGGTGTTGCTAGGGTTATCATATTGATTTACATACCAAGAATTTGGTGTCTCGTTTGCAAGATTTTTGGAAACAGAATAGTATGAACGTGGGTCTTCAGGCTGAACATCTGTCGGACAAATAATAACCTTTGCACCTACAGCTTTGAGAACATCTATTTTCCCTTTTGATTGCTTGTCGTTCACAACAAAAATACACTTGTAACCTTTAATTATCGCAGCTATTGCCAGACCCATTCCTGTATTACCTGACGTCCCCTCTATGATGGTTGCACCAGGTTTTAAAATTCCATTTTTTTCTGCATCTTCAATCATTTTAAGTGCCATTCTATCCTTAACAGAATTACCTGGATTAAATGTTTCATATTTAGCTAAAACTAAACAAGGTAGTTCAGAAGTTAACCTGTTTATCTTAATCAGCGGAGTGTTGCCGATAGTGCCTAATATATTTTCTGAATATTGCATTATTTATATTGCTAAGTTACGCCAATTTCAAAGTCTAACAAATCAATAAACTTAAAATTTATGAGTCAAATTTTAAAGCCTTAATTGGATCAATTTTCGAAATTAAATATGATGGAATAATCAAAACCAAAATTGATAAAGCGAATGTTACTATATTTAGGATTAATATATCTTGTAATGAGAAATGAACAGGTGCAACATTCACATAATATATTGATGAATCAAGTTTAATTAAATCGAAATATTTTTGAATAAAAAGCAGACCTAAACCTATAATATTACCAAAAAAAAGACCTAAAAAAGTTAAATGAGTAGCAATAAAAATAAAGATTTTTTGTATGCTGAAATTGGTAGATCCCAATGATTTTAAAATTCCAATCATTTGAGTTCTTTCTAAAATTAAAACTAAAAGAGCAGTAATAATATTAATAGCCCCAACCATAATCATCATTGATATAATGACTATTGTATTTTTATCAAAAATATCAATCCAGTCAAAAATAATAGGATATTTTTGATCAATTGTTTCAACCTTTATGGATGGAGGAGTCAATGAATTTATTTGTTTTGCTTTGAGCGATTTACTTTTATAATTTTCTAAAAAAATTTCAAACTGACCAACCAAATCATCCTTTTCCCAGCGATTTAGTCTCTGAATCTCTTTAATGTCTCCTAATATAAAAGTTTGATCTAAATCATCAAATCCTGAACTAAAAATACCTGAAACAATAAATTTTTTTGAAGGTATTTGAAGTTTAGAACTATTTTTTAAAAAATACATCACAAAGCTATCATCGACGCTTAAATTTAATCTTTTAGCTAAGTACTCAGAAATCAGAACGTCAGAGTTGTAATAATCCTGCGAATATTTTGGCAAATTACCCTCAACTAAATATTGTTTGAAATATTTCCAATTGTAGTCCGAACCAACCCCCTTAACAAAGAGTCCTTCGTAGTTAGTCTTAGTTCTTATAACTCCAAATTTTTGAGCTGTAGCTTGAATATGAGAAACACCATCAATTTTTTTAAGATCGGAAACAAAAACCTGGTTTTTTTTAATTGGTACTTGGTCACCTTTAGATAAATTTGAATCAAAATTTGAAATTATTATTTCTCCGTTGAATGATGTTACTTTAGATTTTATTTTGTTCTCTAATCCTTTACTAAAAGAAATTGAGAAAAGCATGACAATAACACTAATTGCAACCGCTATTATACCAATTTTTATTATTGGGGCCGAAACACTACTTTTATAGGACTTTGTTGTAATAAGTCTTTTAGCAATAAAAAATTCAAAATTCAAGTTTCAATGTTATTTAACTTAATCAAAAATACAGTTTTATTATTTCTTATCACGTTACCGACTTCAGAAATAAATAATACCCACAAAATTAAAACATCGCTTTTGGTTGGTGCTAATCAGTTAGAACTGTATTTACCAATTTTAAAAAATAAATCAGTTGCAGTAGTTGCAAACCAAACCTCAGTAATTTTTAAAAAATCAAATACAAATTATACTCATCTTGTGGATTCATTGCTAAAGCATGATGTGGAAATAGAAAAGGTTTTTGCTCCTGAACATGGATACAGAGGGATTGCAGATGCTGGAGAATATGTTAATAACGGAATTGATTCTAAGACTGGACTGCAAATCATTTCGTTGTATGGAAGTAACAAAAAGCCAAATAAAACTCATCTGGAAGGTATTGACATTGTAATTTTCGACATTCAGGGAGTAGGAGCTAGATTTTATACATATATATCAACATTACATTATATGATGGAGGCTTGTGCGGAACTGAAAATCAAAATGATAATTCTGGATCGACCAAACCCCAACGCACACTATATTGATGGGCCAGTTCTTGATATGAAATACAAAAGTTTTGTTGGAATGCATCCGGTTCCAATCACACATGGGATGACTATTGGAGAATTTGCAAAAATGATTAATGGTGAAGAATGGTTAGGTGATCAATTAAGTTGTGACTTAACAGTTATTAAGATAAAAAATTATAACAGAAATAAAAAATATGAGCTTCCAATTAAACCATCTCCAAACCTTCCAAACGGAAAAGCAATAAATCTATACCCCAGCCTTTGCCTATTTGAAGGTACTAACGTAAGTGTGGGAAGAGGTACTGAAATGCAATTTCAAATATTTGGTAGCCCTTTAATCAATGAAGAAAAATTTTCATACTCATTTACACCTCAACCAAACATTGGTTCTAAAAGCCCAAAACACAATGGAAAAGTTTGTTATGGTTTGAATCTTGAAAGAAGTGAATATCTTAATGAAATAAATCTTGAATGGTTAATAAGTGCGTATCAAAGTTCTGAAAAAAAATCTGAGTTCTTCAACTCATTTTTTACAAAAATAGCCGGCCAAAAGATTCTTCAAAAACAAATTGAAAATGGTTTTAATGCAGAGGAAATAAAAAAATCATGGAAATTAGATTTAAAAAATTTTAAGACAATAAGAAGTAAATATACCCTTTACAAAGATTAGAAAAATATTAAATAATGACGATTAATTAATTTTCTTATTCGAAATTTGATTATTGAATTTAATATAATAATTTTAACATGAAATTAAACAATATGTCAAAATCAATATTGAATTTAGAAGACGTTTCAATACAACAGGACAAAAATTTAGTTCTTGAATGTATAAATATTAATATAAAAAAAGCTGAATTTATTTATTTAATTGGAAAAACTGGATCAGGAAAGAGCAGTCTGCTAAAATCTCTTTATGGTGATATTAAAATATCCAATGGGACGGCTAAAATTGTAGGTTTTGATCTTTTAAAATTAGATGACAAAAAAATTCCTTATCTAAGGAGAAAACTAGGAATAATTTTTCAAGATTTTAAGCTTCTTAATGAATTTTCAATATATTTTAATTTAAAATTTGTTCTCAAAGCTACTGGATGGAAAAATATCAATGATATGAACAAGAAGATTGAAGATGTATTGGCAAAGGTTAATATGAGTCAAAGTATAGATAAATACCCTTTTGAAATCTCTGGGGGTGAGAAGCAAAGAATAGCTATTGCCAGGGCTTTGTTGAACGACCCTGAAATAATTTTAGCAGATGAACCTACAGGAAATTTAGATCCTGATACTAGTGTTGAGGTAATGAAAGTTTTGAATGAACTAAATGAAAGAGGTCATACAATTCTTATGGCAACTCATGATTATTCATTGATTTCTAAATTTCCCAGGAAAACACTCAAATGCGACAAAAAGCAAGTTTTCGAGGTCGTTTAAAAACCCTAAAAAATGATTTCAATATTAATACCAACGTTTAATCACTCAGTAGTTGAACTGGTTACCAACATACACAAACAATGCGTCGACTCTAAAATACAATTCGAAATATTAATTTATGATGATTGTTCAACAAACCAAAAAATAAAAAAATCCAATGAAATATTAACTGATCTGCCAATGGTTTCATATAAATGTCTTGAAAGTAACATGGGACGGAGCTTTGTTAGAAATCGTCTTAGTGAAAAAGCGAAATACAAGTGGTTATTGTTTATGGATGCTGATGTTTCACCCAAGTCAAATTTATTCATAAAAAAATATTTAGATAACATAAAAATTAATTCTGAAGTTATTTATGGTGGTGTTGAATATGACAAAAAAAAACCAAATAATGATACCGTTTTGAGGTGGAAATATGGAAAAAAAAGAGAAAGTAAATCTAAAATTAAACGCAAAAAAAACTGCTACTTGAATTTACTGACGTGTAATTTTCTAATTAAAAAAAATTTAATGTTGGATCACCCTTTCAACGAAAAAATATCAAAAAATTCTAACGAAGATAGTTTGTTTTCATACAACTTAAAATACAATAATATTAAGGTTAAACATATTGACAACCCAGTACTTCACATTGTATTGGATAGTGCATATATATTTTTAAAAAAATCACTTGAATACGCAGAATCATCTTTATTTTTTGTTGAAAATGAATTGATGGATAAAGATTACATGAAAATTACCAAGTTTTACTACAAAATTAAAAAAATGAAACTTGTGCCATTGTTTTCAATTTTTTTTCTTTTATTGAGACCACTAATCAGAAGGCAATTCAATTCAAAAAATCCATCACTATTGTTGTTTGATTTGTATCGAATAAGTTTTATTTGTCATAAAAAAAATCATCAATGCCTTTTTTCTCAATAATAATTCCGCTATACAATAAAGAAAATTTTATTGTCAAAACAATCAATAGTGCTTTAAGGCAAACATTTTCAAATTTTGAAATAATTATAATAAACGATGGCTCAACCGATGAAAGCTTGAACCGTTTAAAAATATTTAATGACAGAAGAATTAGAATTTTTGATATTCCAAATAGTGGAGTTTCTGTAGCCCGAAATTATGGAATAAAAAAATCAAAGTCTAAAATGATTGCACTTTTAGATTCTGATGACATATGGGAAAAAAATCATTTGGAAGAACTGTACAACCTATGGCTTGAAAATCCAAGTTGTGGATTATATTGTATGGCCTACGCTAAAAGATTTAACAATAAAAAAAAATATAATGCAAAAATATATGGATTAA
>MDTG01370768.1_pt1 | contig 10344 bp, 11 predicted proteins | sample 811421 | NCBI WGS metagenome assembly MDTG01 (sample SAMN05326645, study PRJNA326480) | marine metagenome | isolation source: seawater | place: Pacific Ocean: South East | collected 2011
ATTAGATTCAGATGGTTCGAGCCTAATAGACTCTTCACCGTAAGATGATAGTATCAATGTTAGTGATGAATCATTATCTGTAGGATTCATAAAACCTGACGCCAAAATCAAACAATTACTTCCTGAAAAACCACTCAAGGGGGCAGTAAAAGATGCTAGAAGTATATCGGTACGGGACTGCATTATTCCAATATTGTAGTCACCTGGTGTAATCTCTAATAACTCATTTGCCTCAGTATATCGCAGCCCTTCAATCATTAATTGCCTGTTGAAATATACATCAACTGGCGGAGCATCGGTGACACCGTGCAAAAATTTCACGCCAACAATTTGATTGTCATTACTGTCTCCATCTAGCTCAGAAATTTTGAGAGTAACAGGGAAACTTAAATTATCAGCTATCCCATTAACGACCAGCATGTAGGAACCGTTTTCCCGCAAACTTACACGAATCTCTTCTGAAATACCTTGACCTCTGGGCGCTACACCTATCTTGGCTTCAATCGGAACACTTATTGGCCTAGTGCTTTCTTGATACCCCAGATCTTCATATTGTATCCTGCCATCAACGAAAAGGTCAATAGGACCATAAGGCTTGTTATTTACTACCTGAACAAGTGCCGACTGGGCAACTAAAATACTAAGGGAAGTACTGAAAAATAATTTTAACATTTAAAACCTCATTAATTCATGTTAATAAAACGCTCATAACGTTCATAATATAATGATTTTAACCGGATAAATCCAAATAGACTTAATTATTATTTAATTGCGCAGCGCAATACTTAAATTGTGCTATAATGATTCATCGAGTTGTGAGATTAAAATGTTATTTGCCGATACATTTGATAAGATAAAATGTCATGTTTCTATAGTTATTAATTGGTTACCCATTTACCAAATTTTATTAATATCATATTTAGGAATTTCGGTTATCATAATAACCTATTTTCAAAATAAGTATAGACACATCAAATCATACTACTTTGCGATTCTTCTCTTAATAATTTGGATATTACAGATTATACTATGGCATTATGGTTACAGCACTTATTACAGGCCATATACACACAATTAAACAGAAATTATCTATTATTATTTATTATTGAGTACTGGAATGGATTTTGGATGGCGCCCATCTATATTTTGGAAGAAATCTAGAATCTTATTCATATCTTTATCTATATTATCACTCATTGATATCGGGTCAGCAATATCCAATATCTTTAACTTGAAATCTAGACCTATCATAATAACTGGTACATTTGCACCTTTTGCAATATAATAAAATCCGGTCTTCCATCTCTCAACTGGACTGCGAGTACCCTCAGGAGAAAGTGCAAGTCTAAATTCATTATTTTTGTTAAACAACTCTACAACATCATCAACCAGTTTATTACTTCTACTTCTATCGACTGGTATTCCTCCAACTATTTTAAAAAACCATCCAAGTGGAGGTTTAAAGAGCTGGTGCTTACCTAAAAAGTGAATCTTCTGACCTAATGCTCCACGACAGATTACACCGATTATGAAATCCCAATTACTTGTGTGAGGAGCAACTATAATAACATACTGAGGCAGGGAGGGTAAATCACCATTTATTTTCCATCTGAAAATTCTGAGCAGGGTTGTACAAAAATATCGAAACATCGAATTATTCGTATTTAGAAAAAATAATTTTCTAGTTTTTAATTAATTGAACCTTCACCGCAAGATGATCAGAATAGCCTCCAAGCAATCTATTTCCTGCCCAAAACCTAAATGGATAGTGAGCATATTTACCTTCCTGCTGTCGGTATTTTGGTAAATCAAGAATATATGTTGAACCACTCAATATGGATAGACCATTTTTATCTTGTAAGCCTTCACTAATAATAATCTGGTCATACAAATAATCCTCTCCACGATAAACATAAGTTCCAATTTTTGGCTTGTCTATCATTGGTAACATCAAACTAATAAGCCCTACCTCAGACAGAATCTCGATGTTTTGATCATCAGGATTTTCATTAAAATCACCAATTAATACAATCTCAGCATTTCTATTTTTTTTCAAGATTAATGAGATCTCATTATTGATCAATTTTGCAGTAGATGCTCTCTTTGGAATCGATTTCTCTCTCCCACCATAATTTGAAGGCCAATGATTTACAAATAAATGAACTGTTTCTTCATTAAAGATACCTTCTATATAGAGTATATCTCTTGTTTTATCTCCAGCAGCTAAAACATTGGCAATAGGCCTGCTAGAAACAACTGTAAATTTTCTATTATCATACATAAGCGCATTATCAATTCCACGCTCATCAGGAGATTCAAAATGAATAATATTGTAGTCACGTTTTGTGTAAGCCTTGTTGAGGTCAACCAAAACTTTTTTGTTTTCGATTTCACACAATCCAAGGATATCTACATCGAGATCAAATAATACCTCCGAGGAGTGTTTTATTTTTAAATCATATATTTTCTTAGTAACATTTTTTCGCCCACCTTTGGCAAATTCATCATCCTTTTTTTCTGGATCATTCTCTAGGTCAAATAAGTTTTCAACATTCCAAAATCCAATACTCAGAGAATCACCACCTGCTAGATAATTAATGCAAGATAAAAGCGTGACAAGTAGAATCTTAACCACACATTGAGCAAATGCTAATATTGAATTATTAATCACATACATAAAAATAGATATATATCATTTTTCAGACTATTTGACATACTGTTTAATCATCTACAAACAAAAAACCTCACAAAGTGAGGTTAGATGCTTAAGAATAAAATAGTTGGATTGGTTCAATATATTGAACTCAATCGAGAATTAATTTTTCTTAAATTTTTTATTAATTGGAAATGCAAGCACTAGTCCAGCAAAAGCACCATATACGGTAGTATTTAGTGATGAAGAAGCAATAGAGCATACAGAATCACAACCCAATACAGATGCGTAAGCAAATCCGGCTGCAGCGCCAATTGTTGTTAGTATTATAGTTAATTTCATATAAGAATATATTTAAAATGAATAAAATCATCAAATAAAATTATCCTTTTAATGGCGCAAGTTTCTTATGCTCGACCAGGATCACTTTAATAGTTTTTTCTCCAATATTTTTCATTTGATGCTTAAGATTTTTGTCTCCATGACCAGTAAAGTTATCAGATATTTCCATCTCTCTGACTGTACCATCTGCAAGTGTATTTTGAGCCTTCCCACCGCTCACTGTATAAAAGGTCATTACTCCATGTTCATGCATTTTATCACTCTGATTTGGCTCAAATGTAGCCTCTGTAACTTTAACTTTATCGTTATCCAGCAATATTTTATAAACATCCGGAGAAACTTCCTCAGGAAGAATGAGGTCACTACCGTTCACTTCGGAATTCATAGAATATTTATTTTCCACAAGGAGAATTTCTATCGTGTTGTCTCCTATATTTTTGACTTGATGCCTCATCAAATCAGAATTAAAACCTGTTGCACCCGTTGGTATATTTCGCTCGTTAGTCTTACCATCTGGTAGTGTCACCTCGATTTTACCGCCCTTTAGTGCATGAAATGTCATTGGATGATGATCATGTGTCTTATCGCTTTGATTAGGTTGAAAAGTCACTTTCATTACTTTAACAACATCGTTCTCAAATAAAACTTGATAAATATCAGGGGATACAGAATCAGGATTTATAAACTTATCTTTTGTTTTTGTGCACGATTCTAATGCAAAAATAATCGACAACATGATGATCAAATTAATTTTTTTCATTGTTAACCTTATTTTATTAATTGATGAATAGTATATATAAATATAACTAGTTAATAATAAAGTAATTGAACCATTTATGCACTATATTGATTTTTATTAAAAACCTTATTTTTTAAAGAGCATAATTAATCATCCATAGAAAATTTGGCCTTGGACTGTAGCCAGAAGCTACCCTGACCCTTTACACTAAATGGTACCTCAACCCCGCTCTTTAAAATTTGACCCACTTCATCTGATAGACTGGTATCAATTACTTTGAAGTCTAATATTTTTTCAAAAGCTATAAGTGCGTCTTCCTCAATAAGCATTGGAGATTTACTGTTAATGTTCTTTTTAATTATTTTCCCATATCCCTTCATAATAAGGTACCCCTCACCAACAACATTCATCCAGAATCCACCTCCAATAAGCTTAGTCAATTTTTTATCAATGAGCTCTAACTCCAACCCTGACGTTCTTGCAAAGTGGCAATTTGCTTTAATTAATATGGGTCTATCTGCATCAATTTTCAAAAGGGTAAGCTCAGAGTTATCTCGTGTTCCAAGATTTAACTCCAAATCTTCTTTTGCTGTATAACTCACATAGGAAAGACTTTTTCCTCCAATTTTTGCAATAAGATTTTTGTAACTATTAAATTCTAATTTGTTTTCAGCAGAAAATTTTCCATCAGATATTATGAAGCTTCCTTTTTCTGAAATAATACTCTCACCTATTTTCATTTTGATTTTCAAGTATGAATTTGGATAATCAGTTACTTCTAATTTCATAAATACTCTTCCCTATTTAGCTATTATTTATTACAATTAATTGAGAAGGTTATAGAGCCTATTTACATTCGCCTCTAGTTGAAACAATTAATCCTCAGATTAAATACCTAACAGAATTATTTTTTATCTCATATCCAAATAAGCAGAATATAATAATAGGAATTATTGATAAATATCGATCCATTATCGTACAAAATAACTTTAAAAAAATTAGGTCTACTGGTAGTGATTATTCTTCTTCATCAGATGAATTAAATTCTTCTTCATCTGGAGTACTATGAACCCATATACTTACACCACCAATTATTGCGCCTATCACAAGAGGAACTATGGGTGGTGAATCAACAAAACCACGAGTCCCTCCTAGACCAATAACAACAAAGATGATAATTAGTCCAAGACCGACTGAAAGCAATATTCTTTTAGCAGTTCTTTGTGGATGGTTAATATGCATAAGTAGTACAACTGCAAGTGCGGCCATAGCAGCACCAAGTCCTGCTTTATTATGAGCCGCAAGCCCTTCATATACTTTCCCCTCTTCTGTTTTAGGAACATCCATATTTTCTTCAATATAGTCTTTATCGAAAGCAACTGGAATTAATATCATTGGAACCGCATTTATAATCAAAAATACAGATATCACAATCATTGGTATTTTAGGTTTTGACATTGCTTGGCTATCTCCTTCTAATATATTTACAATCTACTTAATATAGTTTAAATAAACCCAATCAATCTAAGGAATAAAGTTAATAAACTAATCAGTTCGAATAAATTTTGGTCTGCTTCTATGGCTAGTACTTTGTTCATATGAATAAGCTATTTCAATAAGCAATGGCTCGCTCCATGCTTTTCCATAAAAAGATAAACCAACAGGTAATTCTTCAATTAAGCCCATAGGTACATTAATATTAGGGTATCCAGATAAGGCTGCGTATTCAGATGTAGATAGATGGTAATTATCTCCGTTAATTAGATCAGTTTTCCATGCTGGACTGCCAGTAGGCGAAACAATGGCATCTAATCCATGTTTATCCATAACCATGTCTATCCCATTTCCACGATATGCTTCTAACATTTTTGAGAGTGCATCCTTGTATTCTTGTTCTTCTAAAGTTCCCTTTCTTTGGGCATTCTCTAATACCTCAAGATTAAAATATTCCATCTCAATACTATCAGAGTAGGAGGCTTTTATGATTTCCTGTAGGTTCTTTACAAATCGTTCTTTACCAAGATCACTTAAATATTTATTTATACCATTCTTAAATTCATATGCTAATACTACCTCACAATTTTTAGAGGGATTACCTTCAATAATTTTTTCTAGTTCAATAACCATTGCACCTTGCGCTTGTAATTGATTAATTGCTCGATTCATCAGGCTATCAACCTTAAAGTTTTTGCCTAATTCGGTTTTCAAGTAGCCTATCCGTTTCCCCTTTAAACCACCTAATTTTAAAAATTTTGTGTAATCGGAGTGTGATTTTCCATAACTATAAATTGTTTTCATATCACTGCTATCAACTCCGGTTAAGGCACCTAACAATATAGCAGCATCTTTAACGGTACGAGCCATCGGTCCAGCAGTATCTTGAGTATAGCTTATTGGTATAATCCCAGACCTACTCCAAAGACCAACAGTTGGTTTAATCCCAACAATACCATTAGCATTTGATGGACACATTATTGATCCCCATGTCTCAGTGCCTATTGATATTGCACATAAATTGGAGGATACAGCAACCGCAGAACCTGAACTTGACCCACATGGATTTCTATCTAAAACATACGGGTTTTTTGTTTGTCCTAGAATACCACTCCAACCACTTGATGAATATGATGCTCTATAGTTAGCCCATTCACTTAAATTAGCTTTACCAAGTATAACTGCGCCAGATTCTCTTAATTTTTTTGCGATCCAGCTATCTTTAGTAGGATACGAATTCTTAAGGATTCTGGAACCAGCAGTAGTTGGCATTTTATCATGTGTGTCAATATTATCTTTTAAGATAACTGGAATGCCATACATGGGACCAATTTCTTTTTGCACTTCTAGCTTTTTGTCAAGTTTATGAGCTATTTCAATCGCATCAGGATTTATTGATATAATCGAATTTAGGCTAGGGCCAGATTTATCTATGGCTTCTATTGAGCTTAAATAAGACTCAATAACGTCAACTACTTTGAAAGAACCATTCCTGTACCCTTCTTGGATCATATCAATTGTATATTCATCCAGGTTCAGATTTTTAGATTTACTATGATTTGTACAACCATTAATAAAAAATAATGAAGAAAGAATTAGGTGTAAAAAAATTTTCATATCAAAACCTGGTTGTATAATATTTTAAAAAATTCACTAATAGAAAACTTTTATATCGTATATACTTTTGTAGAACTAGTTCTTCCTTTTAAAACTATTTCACCACTCAAACTGGTTTTACTATGCAATTCTTTTGTTAGTGCAGTATAAACTTCGTGACTAAATAAAATATCTGTTTTGAATTCTTTGTTCGCCTGTTCCAATCTCGCAGCCACATTCACAGTATCTCCAATGGTGCTGTATTGAAGCATTTCCTGGCTGCCAACATTTCCTGCAATAACACTACCAGCATGAATACCAATCCTCATAGTTATCAAATCAATGTTATGATTTTTCCAATACCTTGAGGTTTCTTTATCATCCCACTCATGATTTAAATCTTTTAATCTTTCCCTCATCTTAATTGCACACTTTACTGCTTCATTTTCATGACCACTTAATTTTACTGGAGCACCAAATACAACCATTACTGAGTCACCAATATAGTTCAACGTATGCCCATTGAATTCTTTAATAACTTCATGCATTTTGGTAAAATATTCATTCAAAAATTCTAGAGCTACTTCAGGAGACATATTTTCGGTAATTGTTGAATATGCACTTAAATCAGCAAATAAAATTGTAACCCATTTATTCTCGCCCTCAAGCTCTCCCTTTTGAGATATAATCTTTTCACTTAGTGTATCACCAAAATAGCGCTTTAACGTTTCTTGCATCAATTGCCTATTCTCTTCAATTGTTATTGATTTTGAAAAATTTAGCCTAAGGTCTCTTTCTGATTTCCATTTGTTAAGAATAAGTAGCGCATAAGGGAAAAAATACAGAGTTATATAAAGGGGGACATTAAGAGAGGTATAATTAGATAAAAGTGTTAAAGATGCTAGAAAAGGCACTAAAGATGCCAGTACTGAATACGTAAAATTAAACGGAAAAATATTTATCCAAACTATTGAAGCGAAAAGTGGCATAAATGCAACATGCGGAAGATTCGACAGCCTTTCATAATCTAAATAAAAGAACAAAGGCATATTTATTACTGGTAAAAATAGAAGGAACTTTTCAAGATACTTTTTTTTGAAATCCTCACTTTTAAAAATTAAAAATAGAGGAAAAGTAATAAATATTATTGGGTTTATTATTGTCTTTAATGCGATCGTACCTCTTAAAAACAAACTCGTCAGATATATAAATGAAACTGATATGAAAAATATAATTACCTTAGAGTAGAATGAACTTAATTTTGTCCATTTATCATCAAGATATTTTTCCTCTAGCTTGGAATCTTCGAAAATACATCTGATGGTGTCTATAGTATAACGCATACGTAAATCTACCTATCATGTAAATAAAAACAACATTTCAATTTTAAATTAGATATAATATATATTTTAATCTTTATACCATGTTAAATAACTAATTATTACACCTTGATTAACCAGTATAAATAAAACCGATATATCTTGAACAGTGGAAGAAAAAATGTTGCTTCCTCCTGCATAACTCCAACCAAATAAAAATGCATAAACCATGATTGAAAATGGAACAAAATATTTTGAGGCTGCTTTGTCCATTCTTTTAACTCTTTCTACTATATCCATAGGTTTTTGCTCCTTAATTAACCCGTTTATAAAAAAATATTTATTTTATTATAGTTACGTCTAGAGACATAAATATAATTAGAGAAATAAAAGTAAAAACTGCCAAGAATCCATGATAGGTTTTAGATTTAGTTACAACGCCTACTATTGATAGGAATGTGAGTATAAATGGCATAATAGTAAACGGTGAAAAAAGGGGTTTAAAAAAAAGAAAATGATTAATCAAAATAATAGAAGCAAAGTTGTATGCAGTACTAGAAAAAAATATCCTATGTACAGAAAAGTAATGTTTCTCTAGATCAACTATACTGGATTCAGTTGATTTTGGTAAAACTAAAGTCGTCATTAAATAAATACCGCTTAGATTCACCACAACAAGAAAAAATGAAGGATATCTCCACATCTCAAGATCATTTAGTCCCCACAGTCCCCACCAAGAAAAAATATCCCAAATAAATACTGTTACAATCCAAATACTATTTACCCAGTACGTTTTCACGCGAGATTGCATTTCTATCAAATCACTTGTTGCTCTCAATAAATGCGATATAGCAAGACCAACGATAACAGAAAATAAAACAGTTATAAACTCAAATGCTGACATAAGTATTCCTACGTTTTACTACTACTCAATAACTTACAGTCTCTATAATATTAAAAAACAGTTTAAATATTGACGTGCATGTCTTTCAATAGATATTTAATTTATTTCATAGACCAAGTATACTACTCTTTTTTTCCCATATTCAGTCTCCTGTTCACCTGACACATTAAAACCATACTTTTTATGAAAATTTAGGGACTGCTCATTGAATGGTTTGAGGTTCACTTCACAGGTAATATATTTAAATTGACCCACGAATGTATTCTTGAGATGATTGTAAAAATAGGTACCTAATCCTGTATTCGTATAATTTGAGTCAATTATAATCCTATCGACATAAATAAAAGACTGATATTTTTCATTGATCCATCTATAGTTCTCGCTATTATATTTTTTATTTGGCTCAATACCAATAAGAAAACCAATCGGTAAATTATTTAAATAGAGAATTTTAAAATAAGCTGAGATATCCAAAAAATGATTCATCTGAATAAAATTTGAATGGCTTACAGCATTTAGTGATTGTTGGTTTAATGATAGAACAAAATCTAGATCTTTTTTGGTCGCATTTTTAATTTTGTATTCCATTAAGTGAATCTAAAAAATGTAAATATTTTGAACGAAAACAACTTTCTATTCTTCATTATTATTTTATTGAGGGTTTGTATTTAAATCTAATGGCCTGACCACCACCTTTAGCAAGTTTAATATTAATCATATCATTTTTAGAGACTATTTCTTGAGAAATATTGTAACTAGAGGGATTAATTTTCCAATCAGAGTGTTCTGCATCAGAATAAATGGTGGCCTCATAAAATCCTTCATCTAAAAAATCAAGACTCATAGTAAAAGACCGTGCATTTTCATTTGTTATTGATCCTAGATACCAGTCCAAACTATTTCTATCTTTTCTTACTATTGTGACATATTCTTCAATCTCACCGTTAACAACAATGGTTGTATCCCAAGTTACTGGAACATCCTTAATAAATTGAAATGCGGGACTCTCCTCATAATTTTCAATGAAATCAGCTGCCATCTGTAGTGGACTATGTATTACAACATAAAGTCCAAGTTGTTTTGCCAAAGTTGTGCTAACTCTTTGAAAATCTATACTTTTATAACCTCTAATAAAATCTGGGTTTTTATTTTTTAAATCCTGGAAAGGAATAATTATTATGCTTTGTCCACTTAAAGAACCATTTTGATTAACATTTAATCGCCTATTATCTTTATTATCAAGTGTCTGTGGTATCCATATATTAAACTTAGAAATACTAGGATTATCGGCTACAAT
>MDTG01400638.1_pt1 | contig 10344 bp, 8 predicted proteins | sample 811421 | NCBI WGS metagenome assembly MDTG01 (sample SAMN05326645, study PRJNA326480) | marine metagenome | isolation source: seawater | place: Pacific Ocean: South East | collected 2011
AGGATAAACTTTCATTATTACCAGAATATGCCTTTCCTAGACTTAGGAATTTATTGAAAGATGTAAAATCTGAAAAAAACCCAATAGAAATGCATATTGGAGAGCCAAAACATTCCATACCAAAACAATTAATTGATTTTTCTTGTGAAAGTATTAATGAATTTGGATTTTATCCACCAAATGAGGGGATTTTAGAACTAAGAGTAGCAATTACTAACTGGCTACAAAAGCGTTATAGAATTTTTGATATTGATCCTAACAAAAATATAATGACATTAAACGGAAGTAGGGAAGGTTTATTTAATTCAGCAATCGCACTTTGTCCAAAGAAAAAAAATAACAAAAAGCCTATTATTTTAATGCCTAATCCATTTTATCAATGTTATTTAGTTGCTTCGTTAATAGCTGGATCAAAACCAATAATGTTAAATACTTCTAAAGATAATAACTATCTGCCCGATTTAGATAAAATTGATAAAAAAATTTTATCTCAAACTTCAATTTTTTATATCTGTTCTCCAACAAACCCTCAAGGCGGAATAGCAAATAAAGATTGGTGGAAAAAAATACTTACACTTGCTGAAAAATATAATTTTATAGTTTTTTCTGATGAGTGTTACTCAGAAATTTATCATAACACAATTCCTAACGGTGCTTTGGAAATAGCAAATCAAATTGGCATAGATTTTAATAGAGTTGTAGTTTTTAATTCACTTTCAAAACGTTCTAATCTTCCTGGTCTGCGATCTGGATTTGTTGCGAGTGGAGAAAAAAATATAATAAAACTAAAAAAACTCAAGTCATATAGCGGAGCCCCAAATCCAATACCCCTCCAAAGAATTGCTGCTAATGTTTGGAGTGATGAAAATCATGTTAATCAAAACAGAAAAATCTATAAATCTAAAATGTTAAAAGTAAATAAGATTTTTAGCGAACTCGAAAATTATTCCCCACCTCAAGCTGGTTTTTTTATTTGGTTAAAAGTTAAAAATGATGAAGAAATAACAAAATTATTATGGAAAGATCATGGCGTAAAAGTTCTTCCTGGCTCTTATTTAAGTGGAAATAAACCATATTTAGAAAGAAAAAATAAACAATCAGATAATTTTATTAGAATAGCATTAGTTTCTAGCGAAGAACAAGTCATTATAGGAGCACAAAAAATAGTAGATTGTATACAAAGTGAGGAAGTTAGAGGTTAAATTATGTCAACGAACCTATTTCCAGATAAATATAATTCAAAACCATTGATTGCAACAGAGTCTGCAAAAAAATTAAAAAACAAATTGAATGAATTTTTTGGTTTAATTTTATTTAGTCTTGGATTTTTTTTATTTTTCACAATGATTTCTTATAATATTGAAGATCAAAGTTTTAGAAATGCTACTAATCTTCCAGCAAAGAATATTTTTGGGTCATTTGGAAGTTTTATCGCCGATCCTTTACATTTAGCCTTAGGAAGTTCTTCTTTTGTTATTTCTATATTCTTCTTTATTTGGAGTTGGCGTTTTTTATTTAAAAAAGGTAAAAATAAATTTTTAAGTAGAATCATTTATTTACCTTTATCAATAATTTTTGTCTCCCTAATATTTGCATCTCAACCACCAGAAAATAGCTGGGTCTTCCCCTATGGATTAGGTGGAATGATAGGAGATACTCTTCTTACAATTATTCTTAATCTTCATCCAGTTGAAATTAATTTATGGTTAAAAATTATTTCTATATCTTCGGCCTTATTTGCTATTATTATTGCGTTATTTTCGTGTGGTTTTTCAAGTAATGAAATTAAATTTTTATTCAATATGTATAAAAAATCACTTTTTATTTTAATCCCTAATATTCGAAAGAACAATAAAGCGACATATTCTAAAAAAGATATTAAAACAATTTTTTCTGATAATTCTTCAAAAATTGCGAAAAAAAATACGTTAGAAATTATTGAAAATGTAATTCAAAAAAAGAAAATGGATGAACTAAAGAGTTCTGAAAAAATCGAATGGAAAAATAGTTCTTCTCCAAAATTAGGAGGTGTTAAAAGAGAAAACAAACAACATAATGTTTCTAACCAAAAGTCACTTGACATAAAGGATCACATTTTTACAAATAATAAAATTAAAGATGATTTTGATAATGAAGAAACTAAAAACTTAATTCATCAAAAAGGAATTGTAAGTATTAAAAAAAGTCTAAAAGCAAAGGAAGAAGAACAACCCAGTTTAAAATTTGAAAACAATATTAACTCGTATCAATCTCCACCATTATCATTGTTAGAAAATTCGTTAAAAATAAAACAACAATTGATGAGTCATGATGCACTCAATGAGAATGCGAGAATGCTTGAGAATGTTCTTGATGATTATGGTATAAAAGGTCATATAGTCGCAGTAAGACCTGGACCAGTAGTAACACTTTATGAATTAGAGCCAGCGGCAGGTTTAAAGGCAAGTAGAGTAATCAGTCTTTCAGATGATATTGCGAGATCAATGTCTGCTTTATCAGCCAGAGTATCAACAATACCAGGAAGATCGGTAATTGGAATAGAATTACCAAATCCTGATAGAGAAAAAGTTTTATTAAGAGAACTTTTATCTTCTAAAACTTTTGGAGATAGTAGGTTTCCACTTCCTTTAGCATTAGGAAAAGACATTGAAGGAGCTCCATTTATTGCTAACCTTTCAAAAATGCCACACTTATTAATTGCGGGAACTACTGGTTCAGGAAAATCTGTTGGAATAAATACTATGATACTTTCATTGTTATATAGATTGAATCCTGATGAGTGCAGACTCATAATGATAGACCCTAAGATGTTAGAGTTATCAGTTTATGACGATATTCCCCATCTTTTGAGCCCAGTAGTTACAGACCCAAAAAAAGCTATAATAGCATTGAAATGGGCTGTTGCTGAAATGGAAGAAAGATATAGAAAAATGTCAAAAATAGGAGTTAGAAATATTGAAAGTTATAACTTAAGAGTTAAAGAGGCCATAGATAATAATGAAGATTTTAGTAAAAAAGTTCAGACAGGATTTGATGATGATACTGGAGAACCAATATTTGAATTACAACATTTCAAGCCAGAAAAAATGCCCTATATAGTCATAATTGTTGATGAGATGGCAGATTTAATGATGGTTGCTGGAAAAGAAATTGAAGCTTGTATACAAAGATTAGCACAAATGGCAAGAGCTGCAGGTATACATTTAATCATGGCGACTCAAAGACCTTCAGTTGATGTTATAACTGGCACAATAAAGGCTAATTTCCCTACAAGAGTTTCATTTCAAGTAACTTCCAAAGTTGATAGTAGAACAATTTTAGGCGAAATGGGAGCTGAACAATTGCTTGGAATGGGTGACATGCTTTTCATGGCAAATGGTGGTAGAATTACCAGAATACATAGTCCTTTTGTTTCAGATCAAGAAGTAGAGGAAGTAGTTTCTTTTTTAAAAACTCAAGGTAAACCAAATTACGTATCTGCCGTTATAGAAGGGCCAAGTCCTGAAGAAGAAGCTAAAATTGATGAGACAATTGGATTAAGTTCCTCTGACAATAATTCGGAAGATGAGCTATATGATTATGCAGTTTCAATTGTTGCAAATGATAGAAAGTGCTCAACTTCTTACATCCAAAGAAAACTATCAATTGGCTACAATAGAGCAGCTAAAATTGTTGAAAAAATGGAAGAACAAGGAATTGTATCATCAGCTAACCATGTAGGAAAAAGAGATATTTTGATACCGGAGAAAAATTTTTAATGTTTCTAAAATATTTTTTTCAAATTTTATTCTTAATTTATTTAGTCTCAAATATTGCATACTCTAATGAGACCTCTGAAGATATTAAAAAACTTGAAAACTATTTAAACTCTATAAATTCAATTTCATCTAATTTCGTTCAAATTAATGAAGATAATAGTATTTCAAAAGGAAAGTTTCTTTTAAAAAAACCTGGAATGATGTTTTTTGAATATGATAAACCATCAAACATAATTATCTTAATTGATAAAAATGTAATTACTCTGATTAATAAACTTTCTCCCAAAACTCAACAAAAGTTCCCTTTATCAATTACGCCACTTTATAAATTAAGTAAGAAAAATATTAGTTTTAAAGATGAAAATATCTTAGAAAATATTTCAAATTTTTCTAAAAACCATATTAGCATAACACTATTGAATCACAAAAAACCTCAAAACGGTGAATTAAAACTAATTTTTTCAAAAAATCCTATTAAATTGATAGGCTGGCATTTTTTATCATTATCAGAGGAAAATATAAAAATTAATCTAACTAATTTTAAAGAAAATATTTCCATTTCTAATGAAAAATTTGATTATAACTCTATAGTATCTAAAATTAAAAAAAATTAATTACCCTTAAAAACTGGTTTTCTGTTTTCTTTAAAAGCATTTAGCCCTTCTTCAAAATCATTTGAAAAAAAACATTTTTCAACACGTTTTTTTGCAATTTCTTTTTCAAAATTATCATTAGAAAATTCTAATAAAGTTTTTTTTATTCCAGAAACCGCCAAAGGGGCGTTCTCTAAAAAATAATCATTTAAAATTGAAATCCTATTTTTTAGAGAAATGTCATCTTCTTCTAAAAAATCTAAAAAACCAATTTTATATAAATCTTTCGCATCAAAAGTTTCACCAAGAATTAATAATCTTTTAACTATTTGGTAACCTAAAATGTTGATCATTCTTTTAATACCTTCAGGTTCATAGTTAACACCAATCTTTACTGGAGGAACTCTTGCTTTGATATTATTTTTACCAATTCGAAAATCACAAGATAATGCTAACTCAAAAGCTGCTCCAAAAATATCACCATTTATAATACATAAGGAAGGAATTTCTAATTCCTCTATTTCTTTGCAAATCAAATTTATGGGATTATTTTTCCAATTTGGATATGAAAATTTATTCAAATTAACCCCAGAAGAAAATAATTTTCCTTTTCCAGTTAAAACAATATACTTATGTTTTTGTTTTTTAGCATTTTTTAAAAATTTACTTAATTTGTTAAGTACTTTTAAATCTATAGAGTTGAGAGTTTTGGGATCGTCAAACTCAAAAATTGAGTATGTTTGTTTTGAATTTGATAAATTATTCATATTTTAAATTTAGTTAAAACTGGTACATGGTCAGAAGTTCTTTTCCAATCTCTTACGTATGTTGAAATCGAACTTGATATTGCTTTTTCTACAAGATCCTTACTTACCCAAATATGGTCTAGCCGTCTACCTCTATTTGACTTCTTCCAGTCCTTAGCCCTGTATGACCACCAAGAGTAAAGTTTGCCTTCTGGTAAATGAAACCTGACAATATCTTGAAAATTACCAGAAGCTTTTAGTTTATCTAGAGATTTAATTTCGATTGATGTATGGGAAACTACATCAACCAAACTTTTATGGCTCCAAACATCATCATTTAATGGAGCTATATTAAAATCTCCAAGTATAATTGTTTTTTTTAAACCAAAATTTTTAAAAAATGAACTCATTTCAGATAAAAATTTTAACTTATGATCAAATTTTTTATTAATTTTTCTATCAGGAATATCTCCTCCCGCTGGAATATAAAAATTATGTAAAGTAATTTTTTTTAATATTTTTGCAGATATATGTCTTGCATCGCCTTTATTACAAAAATCCACACTTTTTATTTCTTCAAGTGGGTGCTTCGAAATAATCGCAACACCATTATACGATTTTTGTCCGCTACTAGCAAAGTGATGATAACCTAAATCAAAAAAATTTTTTTTGGGCATTAAATCATCTTCGCATTTACATTCTTGCAAACAAATAATATCTGGTTTTTCTTCTTTTAAATAACTACAAATCAAAGCTTCTCTTAATCTTATTGAATTAATGTTCCATGTAACTATTTTGAAATTCATAAATTTTTTTCCTTTAACTTTTAAAAACATAACCATTATTTTTAGATAAAATAACTTTACTTTTGATATGATTAGAAGATAATTTTTTTCTTAATCTGTAAATATGTGTTTCTAAAGTATGAGTTGTTATATTTTCTTTATATCCCCAAATATTTAATAACAACAATTCTTTATTCAAAACTTTATTTTTATTTTTGTAAAAATATTCCAAAATCAAAGTTTCTTTATCAGTAAGTGTTATTTTTTTTCCATCTTCTCCTACCAACATTTTAAGAGAAGGTTGAAAAGTATATCCCTCAATAATTAGTTTTTTATAAAAACCTTCCTCAATTTTTTTTCCTAGCAAATGAATCGTATCTAATAATTCTTGATAATTAAATGGTTTTTTTAATATCTTAAAGGGATAAAATTTCTCATCAAAACTTTCTTCATAAACATCACTATTATCTACTAAAAAAATAGAAGGAATTTTTTTTTGTTTTAAAAATTCTATATTAAAATTTTGTTTTTTATTATTTTCCAAAAAAATCAATATATCTGGTTTTAAATTTAAATATAAATCTTCTATTGAAAGGTAAGATTTATTTTTCAAAACTTTCAAGAATTTTATTTTTTGAAAAATTTCATTAATTGCAAGAAATTCTTCTTTATCATTTGAAATTATAGTGGTAATTAAGATATTTTCCATTGAGATATTCCATCTTTTTTTAAAATATATTCTGGATAAAGAAAAATTTAAATATTAATATTAAATTAAAGATTTTAAAAATGATTTTCGAAATAAAATTAGATAAACAAAAAGAAAGAATGAAGAATGATTTTTCATTAGGTTTGCCAATTTTAATAAAAAAAAATAATAAAAGTTATTTAATATATGCAACCGAAACCATTAGAAAAGACATTTTTAATGAATTGCTGAAAAAGACTACAGATAAATCTTATCTTGTAATCACAGAAAGAAGAGCAAGATCATTAAACATAATGGTGTATGAAAAAGGTTTAGCAAGAGTAAGTTTCCAAGAAAAATTTAATTTTGAATTGTTAAAAAATATAATTGATCCAACTCATGATCTTTCAAACCCTATGAGTGGACCATATATGTCAATAAGAAAAGGATCATGTGAAATAGAAAAATTTTCCTTACAGCTGTGTAAAGATGCCAAGTTATTACCATCGATAATTATTTCAAAAATTTCTAAAAATTTTAAAAGTGAACTTTTTGATAAGGAATTACTAGAATATGACATTGAAAAATTAAATAAATCAGAAGAAAAATATAATAATATTGTAAAAATTAGTGATGCAAACTTTCTTATTAAAAATATTGGGGAAGTACAGTTTCATGTTTTTAGATGTCTAGAAAAAAATGAAGAACATTATGCAATTGAAATAGGTTCTCCTTCAAGAAAAAAAACAACAGTTGTAAGAATTCACTCTGCTTGTTTTACTGGAGACGTATTTGGTTCCTTAAAATGTGATTGCGGTCCTCAATTACAAGCTTCATTGGAATACATTAAAAAAATAAAAAAAGGGATTATTATTTATTTAAATCAAGAAGGAAGAGGTATTGGATTAGCAAATAAAATGAGAGCTTATACCCTTCAGAATCAAGGTTATGATACTGTAGTGGCAAATCACAGATTAGGTTTTGAAGATGAAGAAAGAGATTTAACAGTCGGACCTAAAATACTAAAAGTCATGGGTTTTAAAGATATAGAATTATTAACAAATAATCCTAAAAAAATTAATGCTGTTAAAAGTGAGGGCATTAACATTACGCGTCATTTAAGTTTAAGAACCAAACCTAATGAGCAAAACATTGATTATTTGATGACAAAAGCAAAAAAAAGCGGTCATTTTTTATGATAAAGACACCCGGCTACCAAAAATTGCAGTACCTACCCTTACAAAAGTAGAGCCATATTTTATAGCTTTTTGGAAATCAGAACTCATTCCCATTGATAGTTCCTTTAATCCATTATTATTTGCCAACGAATTTAAATATTGAAAATGCTTTTCACTTTCCTCATGTATTGGTGGTATACACATTAAACCAACTATTGGTAATTCATATTTTTTGATGCATTCACTTATAAAATGATTTGCATCTTCAGGTAATACTCCAGATTTTTGTTTTTCTTTTCCAGTATTAATTTGAACAAAGATTTTAGGACAAAAACCTTTTTTTTGAGCCTCATTAGCTATAGCTTGAGCCAACTTTGGCCTATCTAACGAGTGAATAAAGTTGAAAATTTCAAATGCCAATTTAACTTTATTTGTCTGTAAATATCCTAATAAATGTAACTCAATGTTATGATAAACTCTTCTAAAGTTTATCCACTTTGCATGAGCTTCTTGAACTCTATTTTCTCCAAAAATTTTATGGTTTTTTTCAAGTAATAATTTAATTCTCTCTTCAGGTTGAACTTTTGAAACCGCAATTAGTTTAACATTACCTGGCTTTCGATTATATCTTTTTTCACAATTATCAATTTCATTTTTGATTTTTTCTAAACTCAATATTTAAATCCCTATTTAAATTAGTAAAAGAATCATATATTTTAAATATTTATGGATTAAACTCCATTAATACAATTTAAAATATTAAATAATGAACTAATTATTTATTTTTATTTTAAAATTGTATTATTTTGATAACAAAACATATATTAAAAGATAGAAAATTCAAAATTTAATGAGGATAAATTATGTTTAAACTAATTATTATATTTTTGACCACTGTAGGTATTTTCAGTACAGCAAATGCTGGTGGTCATTCAAAGGTAAATCTTGGAATAATTCTTGGATTTACCGGCCCGATTGAGTCCCTTACACCTGATATGGCATCAGGTGCTGAATTTGCCATATCTGAAGTTAACGCAAGTGGTGCGTTTAAATTTGGAGAAATAACTTCAGTAAGAGCAGACTCAACTTGTATAGATAATGCAGCAGCTACCGCAGCTACTGAAAGACTCATTACTTCTGATGGTGTTAATGCAATTGTTGGTGGTGATTGTTCTGGTGTAACGCAAGCAATGTTGGAAAACGTTGCTTTACCAAATGGAGTTGTTATGATATCACCCTCCGCTACATCTCCAGCATTATCATCAGTAAAAGATAGCGATTTATTTTTTAGAACTTCTCCGTCAGATGCTAGACAAGGTCAAGTCATTAAAGACATTCTTATTGATAAAGGATATAAAAAAATAGCAATATCTTACGTAAACACAGACTATGGAAAAGGCTTGTCAGATACGATTGCAAATTCTTTTATTAATGCTGGGGGAGAAATAACTATTAATGCTTCACATGAGAATGGGAAAGGTGATTATGGAGCAGAAGTAGCTGCATTAGCCCAAGCTGGTGGTGAAATATTAGTTGTTGCAGGATATCTAGATCAAGGAGGAAAAGGAATAATTGAAGCTGCTTTAGATAGTGGTGCATTTGATAACTTTTTTCTTCCGGATGGAATGATAGGTGATAGCTTACCTCAAAATATTGGTCCTGATTTAAATGGATCAATAGGTTCAGTACCCGGTATTGAAACTCCTGGAAGTAAAAAATTAACTTCTCTAGCTAAGGATTTTAACGGAAGCGGTCCATATGCACCTGAATCATATGATGCTGCCGCACTAATCATTTTAGCTATGCAGCAAGCAAATTCAACTGATAGTAATGATTTTAAAATTCACGTAATGGATATTGCAAATTCTCCTGGAGAAAAAATTTATCCAGGCGAGCTTGGTAAAGCTTTAGAATTATTGAAGCAAGGCAAACATATTAACTATGAAGGTGCCTCAGGAGTTGAATTAATTGCTCCAGGTGAAGCCGCAGGAAGCTACAGAGAAATTTTAGTTGAAAATGGTGAAAATAAAACAGTTAATATTCGTTAAAATTAAGGGTCTGATCATGTATCAGACCCAAAAAATTAAGATTATTTGTTATGATTGAAGTACTAAATGTAAGTAAACATTTTGGTGGGATAAAAGCTGTTGAAAATGTCAGTTTAAAAATAAAAAAAGAAACTATAACTGGTCTTATTGGTCCAAACGGCGCAGGGAAAACGACACTGTTCAACATTATAGCTGGTGTTTACAAGCCGTCTTCTGGAAAAATTTTTCTGGACAATAAAGAAATAACTAACTTTAAACCACATGAATTATTTAAAAAAGGTTTGCTCAGAACTTTCCAAATATCTCAAGAGTTTTCATCCCTTACTGTTATTGAGAACTTGATGATGGTACCTGACAATCAAGCAGGTGAAAACATTTTAAATACCTGGTTAAAACCTTCTAAAATTATAAAAGAAGAAAAAGTAGTTAAAGAAAAAGCACAAGAGGTTTTGGAATTTCTACAAATATCTCACTTGTCAAATGTGTATGCTGGAAATTTATCTGGAGGTCAAAAAAAATTATTAGAATTGGGAAGAACCATGATGGTA
>MDTG01011803.1_pt1 | contig 10343 bp, 5 predicted proteins | sample 811421 | NCBI WGS metagenome assembly MDTG01 (sample SAMN05326645, study PRJNA326480) | marine metagenome | isolation source: seawater | place: Pacific Ocean: South East | collected 2011
CCACGACCATGTCTATAAATTATTCCATTAAAAACACCGCCAGGATTATCAGTGTTTACTCCATTCTGAACAAAAATAGTAGCTGGTGGTTTTAAGTTATCATCAGAGCCTCCAAAAGGGACGCCTTCTTGTGCGACAGCATCATTAGCTATAAAGGCAAACAATACTGTAAAAATTAAAGTTATTTTTTTCATAATTTTTAGTTTTAATTTATTCTTTTATAAGTTTAAAGTTTGTAATGTTATTTGTTTCAAGATTCTGAATTAATACTATATATGTACCTCTTTGTAAACCTGAAACGTCAATCTGTTTTTGTTCTGATTGAATAATTTCTTGACCCAACATATTATAAATTGTTGTTTTAAGGTCCTTGTCGAATTGGATATTCAATATTGATGATGTTGGATTTGGATAAAGAGAAATCATCATATCTCCGTCCAAAGTTTCTACACTTAAAGTTGCTTCTTCCGCAGTGACAATTGCAAAATTAGTTGGTTCTTCAAATTCAGAAGTAATTTGAAAGTCTAAGTCATCGGTATCCTCATATTCCATAGAATTACCTGAGTCATCAACTACAACCATGTCAGCATCATGTGTAATGCCATTCATGTCATCTTCTTCATAATTAAACACCAATGTACCACTTAAGCCTTCCAGCATAGGATCCATATAATATGATCTAAGCATACTTTCGCCGTTTGGCAAAGTAACAGAAGTGTTAGATTTTTGAATAGTTACTCCTGAACCAATATCATAATCACTAGTTGGTGTAATTTCTAAACCAGCAACATCAAGAGTTGCTCCTGCTTTTAATTCTATCTTTCCGTTTTCTCCAACAGTAACTTGACTAAAAGAAGAAAATGAAAAGAAAAAAGTTAGCAGAAAAATTAATGTAATTTTGTTCATAAGTTTGAATTTATAAGTTTGTTATTGTTAAGTTATATAAATAAATTTAGACTACGAAATCGTTTTAGTAGTTTTATTTAAACTCAATGAAATAGTTCCCTTTTTTTATAAAAAAAAACTAATGTTAAAGTTGTTTTTAAGAATATCCATTTTAATTATTGCTTTACTTAATCACAGTATATTTTCTCAAAATTTAATTATCACTGGAACTATTTCTGACAAAACAGGTTCCCCAATTCCAGGAGTAAATATTGTAGAAGATTCTAGTGTATACAACGGAGCGGTAACCGATTTTGATGGTAATTTTATTATTAAGGCAAATCCAAATTCAACGTTAATCATTAGCTATGTTGGATTTATAACACAGGAGATTAAGCTAAACGGACAGTCAAACCTCAACATTACTCTAGAGGAGGATTTGTTTGGATTGGAGGAAGTAACAGTTGTTGCATATGGGGAACAAAAAAAGGAGAGTGTTATTGCTGCTGTTACTTCAGTAGATCCGACGGAACTTAGAATTCCTTCAAGTAATCTTACAACTTCTTTAGCGGGTAGAGTTGCCGGATTAATTTCTTACCAAAGAAGTGGTGAGCCCGGAAGAGATAATGCTGAATTTTTTATTAGAGGAGTAAGCACATTTGGTTATGCAAGATCACCATTAATTTTAATTGATGGCATTGAAACAACATCTACCGACTTAGCTAGACTTCAGCCAGACGACATAGCTAGTTTTTCTATAATGAAAGATGCTACAGCTACTGCACTTTATGGAGCTAGGGGTGCAAATGGAGTCATAATGGTTACAACTAAGGAGGGTAAACAAGGGAAAGTTAAATTAAATATTAGATATGAAAAAGCATATTCCTCTGCAACAAAAAAAGTTTCTATAGCTGACCCTATTACTTATATGTTATTGCATAATGAAGCACTCGCTACTAGGGATCCTTTGGGTGGAAGAATATATTCTCTAGAGAAAATTTTAATTTCTCAAGACCCAAACAGAAATAAAATGGCCTATCCTACGGTTAATTGGTTCAACGAATTACTTGAAGATTATACGCTAAATAGTAGGTTTAATTTTAATGTAAGTGGGGGTGGCAAGGTTGCGAGGTATTATTTAGCAGCAACAGTAAATACTGATAACGGAAACTTAAAGATTGAGCCTCAAAATAATTTTAACAATAATATAAATTTTAATAGAATATCCCTTAGGTCTAACGTAAATATAAATCTAACGCCAACAACTGAAGTTGCTGTCAGATTTAATGGAAATTTTGATGATTATAACGGCCCTTTAAATGGTGGTGAAGAGATATATAAGCAGGCAATGCAAACTAATCCAGTTTTATATCCAAAGTATTACTACCCTGATGCAAATTATATAAATTCAACCCATATACTTTTTGGAAATTATGGTCAATTTGGTGATTATCTTAATCCTTATGCAAATATGGTTCGAGGATATAAAGATGAAAGTTATAATAATGTTTTGGCAACCGTTGAATTAAAACAAAATTTAAACTTTATCACTGAGGGCCTTAAGGCGAGAGCGCTAATAAATACCTCTCGATATTCTTTTTATAATCTTGAGAGAAAATACAATCCATTTTATTATACATTGGCTAACTATGATTTTCAAAGTGATATTTATTCACTTATAGCATTGAACCCCAACCAAGGCACAGAGTATTTAGAATATAATGAAGGAGCAAAAATAATTTCTAACTCTGTATATTTTGAAGGGTCTTTAAATTATAATAGAATATTTAAAGAAAAACATAATCTTTCCGGAATGTTAGTTGGGATTTTACGAGAATTAAAATATGCAAATAATGGAAATTTACAAACATCCCTTCCTTATAGAAACCTTGGACTTTCTGGTAGATTCACTTATGCTTATGAAAGTAAATATTTTGCTGAATTTAATTTTGGTTTAAATGGCTCAGAAAGATTTGCAAGAAGTGAAAGATTTGGTTTTTTCCCTTCATTTGGATTTGGATGGTATATCTCAAATGAAAATTTTATGAAAAAATTTGAGAATAGTATTACCAAACTTAAATTAAAAGGGACCTACGGATTAGTTGGAAATGATCAAATTGGTAGTGCAGAAGATAGATTTTTTTATATATCACAAGTAAATCTTAACGATGGATCTATGGGGTCAATGTTTGGACAAGAATTTAGTAATTGGATTAACGGAGTAAGCATTGACAGGTATGCAAATGACCAAATTACCTGGGAAAAAGCGAGAATGATGAATATAGGTTTTGAGCTAGGGTTATTTGATAAAATTGATTTTCAAGCTGATTATTTTACCGAATATCGTTCAAATATTTTAATGGATCGGGCTCAGACCCCAGCAACACTTGGGCTTCAGGCGCCAATAAGAGCAAATGTTGGTGAGGCATCCTCAAAGGGATTTGAATTTACGATAGATTACAAAGAAGATTTTAGAAATGATTTTTTTATTTCAGCAAGAGCTAATTTTTCATATGCTACAAGCAAATATGAAGTGTATGATGAGCTAGATTATGTTTCAGCGGGTTTACCATGGAGATCTAGAATTGGGCTCAATCTCTCTCAACCATTTGGGTATATTGCTGAGAGACTATTTATTGATGATGCTGATATTGCTAACTCTCCTATCCAAACTTTTGGTGAATATATGCCTGGTGACATTAAATATAAAGACATAAATAATGATGGTATTATAGATATTAATGATGAAGTGCCAATTGGTTATCCAACAACCCCTGAAATTATTTATGGATTTGGAATTTCAAGCAGTTATAAAAATTTTGACTTTTCCTTCTTCTTTCAAGGCTCCGCAAGATCATCATTCTTTATTGATGCATACAGAACGTCGCCTTTTATTGATACTGCAGGTGGCGCCATTGGAAATAATGCATTATTATCAGCATGGGCTAATGATCATTGGTCAGAAAATGACAGAAATTTATATGCTGCATGGCCAAGATTATCTGACCAATTAATCGATAATAATAACAGAAATAGTACTTGGTGGTTAAGAGATGGAGGGTTTTTGAGATTAAAATCTTTGGAACTTGGTTATTCGATTAACACAGAGAATATTAAAAAACTAAAATTGGACGCATTAAGAATTTATCTTAGTGGAACAAATTTATTTACATTTAGTAAATTTAAAATTTGGGATGTTGAAATGGGGGGGAATGGATTAGGGTATCCAATTCAGAAAGGTGTTAACTTGGGATTAAACATGAATTTTTAAAATGAAGTTTAAAAGATATATATTAGTAATGTTCATTTTTTCCATTTCCTCATGTGAAAAAGATTTTTTAAATGTTGTTCCTGACAACATAGCCACATTAGATTTAGCATTCAATAATAGGGCAACTGCTGAAAGATTTTTATCTACTTGTTATACTTATATTCCAGAACACGCCCATGTTGAACAAAACTTTTCCCTAATTGCTGGAGATGAAATTTGGTATTATGCAGAAAATGATTTTTATATGAATAATGAAACTAGTTTTAGAATTGCTAAGGGATTACAAAACTCATCTTCTCCATATCTAAATTATTGGGAAGGTGGAAGAGGTGCTCCTCATAGTCTTTTTGTTGGACTAAGAGATTGTAATATATTTTTAGAAAATTTAGTTTCAGTCCCAGGATTAGAGGAAGAGGAAAGACAAAGATGGTTGGCTGAGGTTAAAGTTTTAAAGGCATTTTATCATTTCTGGCTTCTAAGAATGTATGGCCCAATCCCGATTATCAGAGATAATTTATATGTAGGTGCATCATTAGAAGAAAGTCAGGTACCAAGAAATTCCGTTGATGATGTTACAGAATACATAGTTGAATTAATTGACGAAGTTATCGAAAGTGACGCATTACCTGGAATTATTAATTATATATATACTGAACAAGGTAGAATTACATTACCCGTTGCAAAAGCAATAAAGGCTAAAGCTTTAGTTCTTGCTGCTAGCCCTATTTTTAACGGTAACTCTGATTTTAGCGAATTAGTAGATTCCGATGGAAATCATTTAGTTAATCAAACCTATGATGAAAATAAATGGGTTAAAGCAAAGGATGCACTTGCTGATGCAATTGATGAAGCTCACTCTAATGGACATTCTTTATATGAGTTTACAGATCAAGTGCCTATTAATGGAGATATCAATGAAACCATAAGGCAAGAGCTAACAAATAGAGCTGGTATAACTGATCCTTTTAATACAGGTATAGTTTGGGCATTTGAGCCAGCTTGGACAGGTGATTTACAACAATGGAGTCAGCCAAGATGGACTGCTGACCATCAAGCTTTATTTAATTATACTAAAAAATCACATGCCCCAACATTAAATATGGTTGAAACTTTTTATACAAAAAATGGAGTGCCAATTAATGAAGATTTAACCTGGGATTTCGATAACAGATATAATGTTACATCAATAAGTCAAGATGATGAATTTCACAAATATTATGTGGAAAGTAACTACAGTACTGCAGAACTCCATTTAAATAGGGAACCACGTTTTTATTCAACAATAGGTTTTGATGGAGGGAAATGGTTTTCGTTAGAGACTCAAAATATTGAACAAATACCACATTTAAATGCAAAAGCTGGGGCGCCATCTGGAAAAAATGGTTTTGAAATATATTCAATTACAGGGTATTTTTCTAAAAAACTTGTTCATTTTGAAAATATAATTTCACTGCAAGGTTCAACAATAAAGGGATACTCATTTCCTATAATAAGAATGGCTGATTTATATTTGAATTATGCTGAGGCGTTAAATGAAATAAATGATAGTCCTAACAACGATGTTTATGAATATATTCAAGCGGTTAGGCATAATGCAGGATTGGATGTTGGAGGAGACATGATAAATACATGGGCTCAATTTTCAAACAATCCAAGTAAGCCAACAACAAAAGAAGGTATGAGAGAAATAATTCAACAAGAAAGAATGATTGAATTAGCGTTAGAAGGATATAGGTACTGGGACATAAGAAGATGGAAGATGGCTGAGGATTATTTTAGTAGACCCATAAGAGGATGGAATATTTTGAGATCAGACGTAGAAGGGTTTTATGAAATTGAAAATATATATTATAGAAATTTTTTAAAGAAAGATTATTTATGGCCAATTAGTCAAAATGAACTTTTAAGAAACCCTAATTTAGTTCAAAATCCAGGATGGTAACATTTATTTATAATAACATGAATAAAATAAAGTATATAGGTTTATTTATAATTTTTATAATCAGCTGTGTAGATGATTCAGAGCATGGCCCCTACGGAAGTGATAATATTAATCCCGGTCCTGTAACAATTAATGAAGTAGTAAATACCCCAGGGGGAGCGATCATTTACTTTACGCCTCCATCTGATGAAGATCTTTTATACGTAAAGGCTGCTTTTCAAGACGAAAATGAAATTGAAAGACAAGTTATTGTTTCATCTGTTATTGATTCTTTAAATATTGTGGGGTTTGCGGAAGAGGGTACTTATCCAGTTGACGTAATCGCAGTGGATAGAGGAGAAAACGAGTCTATTCCAACAACTGTTAACATATCTCCCTTGGAAGCACCTATTCATGCTATTTTAAATTCTATGATTGGAAATGATGATTTTGGGGGGATTAATATTTCATATGAGAATCCCACAAGAGCTGAAGTTTCATTAAACCTTTCAACAATTGACCAAGACGGAAATTTAGTTTTCAGAGAGTCTTTTTACACAAGTCAAGCTAGTAGCTCTTATAGTTTTAGGGGTTATGATTCTGTTCCCACAACTTTTGTAATTTATGTTGAAGATCGCTGGGGTAATCAAACAACTACAAGAAGTTTTGAGGCAACTCCCCTAGAGGATATCTTCATGGAAAAAGCATATTGGGCTATAGAATCAATGCCGGGGGATGAAAGTTTTAGTGAGTATGGTTTTACAGCTAACCAAATATGGGATGGATATTGGAGTAATCAATGGAATTGTGGGCATACAAATTTTTTACCTCTACCTCATCAGCTAACACTTGATCTAGGACAAACCGCTAAACTAAACAGATTCAAATTGTATCAAAGAGGTGGATCAGAATTATATAAACATGGGAACCCAAAAGTATTTAAAATATATGGAAGGCAAAATCTTAATGGTTTACCAATATATAATCCAAATAATCCAGGTGATGGTTGGATTGATCTTGGAACTTTTGAATCATTTAAGCCTTCTGGATTGCCACCTGGTTCTAATACAGTTGAAGACTATGAGTTTCAGGATAATGGAGAGGATTTTGTGTTTGATTATCAAGCAAGACAATATAATATTAGATACATAAGGCTTGTTAATATTGAATCATGGAATAATCAAATGGTAACTGTAATAGGTGAATTATCATTCTGGGGAAGTATTATAAACTAATAAAATGTATAGAAAACATATTTTAAAATTTTTAGTTTTTTTAGTTTTTGCTAATTATTCTTGTGGTGATATGGATTCAATCCATGAAGAGTATTTACAGGGTGAGCAAGTTTATGCTGGAAAACTTGATACTTTAAAAATAAGACCTGGCTATTATAGAGCTCAATTAGAAGGGCAGACTCAATTTCTTGGTAATTCAAATCAGATTATTATTGAATATGATGATCAAACTGAGTTTCATGATATAGATGATGAAAATATAAATGATGGAATTTATACAATGATTCTTGAAAATCTTGACGAAAAGTCATACGAATTTAATGTAACCACACTAGATGAATTAGGTAATCTTTCAGTATCACAAACAGTAGCCGGCAGTTCAGTCGGTAATATTTTTGTTTCAGATCAGGATCCAAGAGAATTAGTTGATTATACATTTGAGGATGATGGGATGTATGCTAATTTCATTGGGAATGCACAATCTGAAAATGTAATTTTCACCCTTCTTGATTATGAAAATGAGTTAGATGAAATTTCTAGAGATACTTTATTTTTTGAAGAAAACAAAAAAAAATTATATCAATATAAACCGAACGGAAACATGATTACTACTTCGGTTATTCAATCTGGGCTAGATGGAATTGACTCAATATCACTTGAGCCTCTAAATTATACAACGCCTGAATTACCATATACATTATTAAATAAAAATTATATTAGATTAGTTGGCATGCCAAGTGATAACCCCGGTACATTTAACAATGCTAACCCAGATGAATATCTTTTTGACAACAGTACTGATTGGAATGGAAATGATACATATACATACAACTCAGGTCCGAATAGTAACCCTAGTCATTTCACTGTTGATTTGGGAGTCATGACAGATTTAAGAAGAGTTGATTTTAATTTTATTGACCCCATTGTAGATTCATCCAACAACCCAACATTAATTCAGGTTTGGGGTAGAGATGATATAAGTTCTTCTGCAGAAACTAATTCAAGCAGTGAAAATGAATTTATAAATGCTGGGTGGATACTACTGACGGAAGAAGAAATTATGGGTGGTGAAACAAATAATTCTAGCATAATTTTTCCAGGCACTACATATCCTCTAAGATTTATCAGGATTCGGACTGTCTCAAGTGTTGGTGGTGAGGGTGTTAAGTATACCGAGCTAACATTTTATGGGCAAAATGTTTCAGCCATTAGTTTAGATAAATCTAAATTTTCAATACTAAATTTGCCAAGTGATAATCCTGGAACCTTCTATGGAGCTGATCCGGATAATTACCTCTTTGATAATAATGGTTTTTATTTTATTGATAATTACACCTATCACTCAGGAGAAAATTCAATTCCTGGTCACTTTACCATTGACTTAGGAGTTTCAACTTTCTTAAGAAAAGTAAACATGGATCTTAGATCAAATTTTGGTTTTGTTGGAAATAACCCTAACGAAATAGAAATTTGGGCTAGAACTAATTTAGAAGGAGCAGAAACATATCCAGTATTTGAGAGTTCAGGAAATTCTGTTACTTCATCTCCGGTTACAACTGAATCATTGATTAATGCTGGGTGGTTACTAATACACACTCAGTCAATAGACGGGCAAAATAGTAGCAATGTAGAGTTTGATGTTAATAGTGATGAAAGTTATAGGTTTTTAAGAATCAGATACACAGATTCAGTTGGAAATAGCGGATGTCAATTTGTAGAATTAGGATTCAGTGGATTTGGGATTTTTCCAATTGATTAATTGATGTCTATTTCAAAAAAAAATATAATCGTATTAATTTTTCTAATATTTTTTAGTCTTGCTTTTGGACAAGAATATTCTTCCTTAGTTGATACAAAAATTGGCTCCAAAGGGAACGGTTTAGCATGTGGATATAATTTTATTGGAGCTACATATCCTTTTGGAATGGTTCAGTTTACTCCTACTTTTTTTTCAGCAAATAAAGGATTTGTAATTACTCAACTTAATGGGGCTGGGTGTTCAAATCTGGGAAATTTTCCAATTATACCTTTAAGTGGTACTATAGAAAAATCTCCGAACGATATGAATTCATTTGAAAAATATCAAAAGGTAGAAAAAGCAAAAGCAGGTCACCTATCATTAAAAATGAATGACAATATTGGTGTTGATTTAACGGTAACTAAAAGATCAGGAATCGGTAGATTTAGTTTTGAAAATTCAAATTATGGAACCTTAATAATTGGTACAGGTATAAACTCTTCTCCACCAGAAAATATAAAAGATGCTTTTGTAAAGATTACTTCAGATTCAAGCTGTGAAGGCTATACACGAGGTGGTGATTTTTGTGGAACTGAATCCGACTATAAGATTTATTTTGTAGCTGAATTTGATAGACCTTCTACATATAATGGTACTTGGAAAGAAAAAAAACTATCTACTAAAAAAAGTAGTTCTGGAAAAAACAGTGGAGCTTACTTTACATTCGATACTGATGAAATTCATAAAATAAATTATAGAATAGCAATATCCTTTGTTTCAATTGAAAATGCGAAAGAAAATTTAAGAAACGAGAAGAAGCATTTGACATTTGAGGAATATCAAAGAGAAACTTCTAAAGAGTGGGATAAATATCTTTCCACTATAAAAATTAAATCAAAAAATGAAGATAGAACAAAACAATTTTACACCCATTTTTATCATTCATTAATTCATCCAAATATTGTCAGTGATATTAATGGCGAGTATATGGGTGCTGATTTTAAAGTTCATAAAACAAAAGGAGATAGTGAGCAATATAGCTCTTTCAGTGTTTGGGATACTTACAGAACTCAAGGCCAATTAATTGCTATGTTATTTCCAAAAAGAAGTAGTGACATGATGCAATCCCTTGTTGATTTTGCAGAACAAGCTGGGGGTTATGGAAGATGGATATTGGCTAATATTGAAACAGGAATAATGCAGGGTGACCCTACCCCGATTTTAATATCCAATTCATTCGCATTTGGGGGTGACGACTTTGATGTTGAGACTGCTTATCGATATATGAAAAAG
>MDTG01183300.1_pt1 | contig 10343 bp, 16 predicted proteins | sample 811421 | NCBI WGS metagenome assembly MDTG01 (sample SAMN05326645, study PRJNA326480) | marine metagenome | isolation source: seawater | place: Pacific Ocean: South East | collected 2011
CCGACGAACTGCTTAAGAATCATTTCCCAAGGAATCTCGCGGCTGATAGCTTCACGAATCTTGCCGCGAGTCTCAGAGGAGACCGAACCCCACTGGCCTTTCTTGTCGCATTCCTTGACGGCCTCTTCGACAGCTTGGCGAATCTTTCCTCTGGCAATTTCTCGTTCTTCATCAGTCATTTCTCCCCAGCCTTCATGGTCATCCATTTCGCCAGGAAGTCCAGAACCCTGACCACCTTCACCATCGCCCTTAACAGGTTTGGTCAAAGCATCTTTAGTTTCTTCGTCTTCCATGAGCCGTGCGAAATACCATTCACTAGCCTCGCCTTTAGGAAACGACGCAATCTTCGCAGAGAGAACATTGTAACGATTAACCTGCTCTTCAGTCATCTTTGCGAGCTGTTCCTCGGTCAAAGCTTCGAAAGCCTTACCTGGAATTAGTCCACCTTCTGGTAACTCAACCTCTGGAATAAGAGAGTTGATAGCTAAGTCTGCGCCGTAGTTCCATACCACATGAGGATCGTGGCGACGCGTTGTTGTGTGTTCGAATACTAAGTGGTAGCATTCGTGCTTGAGAAGACCTAGAACTTGCTTTGGAGTGAGGCTAGCAAGAAACCTTGGATTCCACCACATTTTGATATCGCCGTCCTTGGCAAGGACGCCAGCTGTTGAGATGGCCTCAGTACGAACCTTGGTGACCTTGCGAAGAACTTTGCAGAAGAAAGGCTCTTCCAACTGCAGCTTGACAAGAAACTTGTCAAGGTCGAAGTTTTTAGCAGCAACCTCGTCAGTGTGGTTAACAGGCGCGATATCAGTAGTTGTTCCTTTGTCAGCCATATGGCCTCCTTTCCTTCCTTATAGTACTATTATACCATAAGTGAGAGACTATTGCACGATTCTTGCAATTATTTTTTAAATATATTATGCGTCGTAATCGTAGCTGCAAGTCATGTTAGCGCTGTAGGACTCAATCATTTGCCGAGCTGTTTCCATAGCAGCAATCTGTTCTTCAAGTCGTGCAATGCTTTCCCTAGCTGCAGCGATCTTCTCATTAGTTTTCTCGCTGTAGCTTTTGTTCATCTGCATTAAGCCGACTGGACCCTCAAGGGCGTGACGAGAATATCGAACGCCATGGTCACCAAACTCACGACGATCACGATATTGCGGGCTGCATTCAGCTCTTTCCACTGCAGCAACTGCCGGCTTGAGAAAAAGCTCGTATTGAGCCTGAGCTGCAGCCTCGCTATCAGCGTGTACGTAGAGATCGCCATCGCGATAACTCAAACTAATCCTGTAGTAAGCAGTCGTTATATTTTCCTCTACCCAGCGCTTGAGCTGGCGAATTCGTAAGGATAACCTGTTTGACCGGCGAGTACGAGTCGCTTGCTTACTCCAACCGCAGAAACGAGCCATCACCCATTGCTCTGCTTCTGAACGTTCAGCTTCGTAAGCTGTGTCCATCAAGCGTTCGATTGCATTCTTGAAATCGTACTGGTCGTTGATGCGATTCTTCTGGAACCATGCGTTGAGCTTCAAGACATCGTAGCCATAAGCGACTGGGCAGAACCCGTGCTTTTCTACTGTACAGGTTTCGTAAACGCCGGCAGTCTTCTTATCTCCGCGAATCTCGTCGGCGTTGAGCTGAGTTTCGTGTCGCTGGTAGTAGCCATTGTGTGAGCCTTCGTAGTGATGGGCGCGAAGGTTGGCTTTTGGACCGCGAGGAAAGCGTTCGCTCAAGTCAAAGAGCATAGCGAGTTTTGGGTTCGTGGCGAGTAATTCTTTGTACATTGAGAGCTTCATGCTTTCTCCTTCATTTTGCGGGGACCTTCCCCATTCCTTATATTTAGATTATACTACATTCTGAAGTGTTTTGCATGAGTTTGGTATAAAAAAAACAAAAAAAGCCGGGTACCCGCTGTTTTACCAGTCGAGTCCCGGCTCGCTTACCATTTTTGAGTAGTCTAATTAGACGTCGTTTGACTCGCCAGCGGTAAGAGACTTATTAAGAAAACTCTGAAGAGCTTGTGCTTCCTTAATTGACATGCTGATAGTTGTAGTGCCAACAGAGTACTGCTGACCTTCATACGGACGAGTGCTAATGGTAAACATATTGCTACCTGCCTTCTTAGCAGTGCGATTACGATAAACTCCGAAATCAAATCGGCTAGTGGACTTCTCATTGAAATAATTGTTGCTGTTACTCATGTATCTTTTCTCCTTTGTTGTTGTTTTAGATACCGTTCCTCTCGAACTTATGTATAATAATCGCTGAGAGGTAGTTTTTCATTTATTTTAGCGATTATTTTTATTTTTTTTAACTTGCTAATCGAGTAATTTCTGGCTGAAAGTCTTCAATATATTTAAACAGTGCCATTTCCTTTTGCTTGCACTCCAGTACAACATCAACTTCCTCTCCAAAATTTTCAAAAGGAGTATAATACCATGCGCTGTGTGAGATTGCGGGAACTTTACTGTCTTCATACAGTTTTTTAGAGTTAGAATGATGACATTGTTGGCGTACTCCTTCTGGCCACGTTGATCTAGCTAGATAAAATGCATCTTTGTAACTTTGATCTTGAGGGCCAAGTTCGTGATGGTGACTATCAAAGACGATAGGAACGCCAATTCGCTTATGAACTCCTTCGTAGAGCATCTTAGTAGAGTACATATTTGGCTTGTCGTCGTTTTCAACTGTGAGTCTAGACTGAGCAGACGGAGTCAAATAATTTTCGAAATTAGAGCAGAAACGCTCAAGGGCGGCTTCGTGATCTCCATAGGCACCACCGACATGAATGTTGATCTTAGCTTGTGGGGTGTTCGGCAGCTTCATTAAATCCATAATTTCAGCGTGCTTGTTAAGTTCAATAGCTGCATTTTTAACAACGTTTTCGCTAGGGCTAGCAAGAACGCAAAACTGACCGGGATGAAATGATAACCGCTGATTATTTTTGGTGGCATACTCGCCACAAAGTTCAAGGGCAGACTTGATTTTCTCGAATTGAGATAACTCTGAAATTTCGTATTCACTTTGCCATGGAAATAAGCAAGAAGTCATACGGTAGACTTCAATACCATGAGCAGCATTCCAAGCGATGACTTTGAACATGTTTTGAACATTTGACAAAGCTAGTTCACCGGCATACTCCGGACCCTTTGCTTTGAAGGTACGCTTAATCATTCCGCGGTTGCATTGTACCTTTTCGGTTTTTTGAAGAGTGTTATTGATACAGGCATAGCCAAGGCGGATGGACATAATAATCTCCCGATTTTAGTTTGACTTACTTATAATTTTAATTGTTTTGTTGTAGTTTTTCAGTTTCTATTTCTTTTGTTCTTTGAAAATATTAATTTTTTTTTCTGAATATTCAAAAGCTTCCTCTGGAGTCCAAAGTTCGTAATCAACTTCTTGTGTTGTATAACCATCTGGCCAGAGAACTGTAGCATATACGTATTCTAAAGGATCTTCTTGGTTTTGGTAATCTGCTTGAGGGTCAACGATGACAGTTTCAAGTTCAATTATCACTCCCCACTCTATAGGATCATGAGCGTAAGACCTGATAACTATGTCTCCTATTTTTAACTGCATCTGGATCTTCTATTAGTTCAAGGTTCTTAGATCGAGCCCAAATTTCTTTGTAGTCTTGATCAAGAATCTGTATTTTCAGTTCATCGCCACTCCAGGTAGAGACTTCAGAAACTATTGCTAGTTTTCCTTTTCCCTTACACCACTCTTTAATTCTAACTAAATCTCCAACCTTCATAAAGAAACCTTTTTAGTAGTAAATTAATTATAAATCAAATTCTACTATTTTTCATTTGGAACATCAAGTAATTCTGACCCGGGAACATTTCTTTCCCTGCCATTCTCCAAGCGTATACGATAATTCACTTCAGAATGTTGGTCATCAGACCAGTAGGTTTCTCTACACCCTACCACAATCCCAGCATACCTTTTGTCTTTGTAGAAGACTTTTTCTCCAAGGCTGTAAGTTTTGCGCATCAGGTGCCAGCTGTGATGTAAATAGGATCTAAAAACTCAATTTCCTCTACAGGGATGTTAGAAGGAATTTCTCTTTCAATATTTTTACTAGCTAAACCGAAAGATCCTGCGATGGACGCAACAATGATAAAAAACATATATTTCATTTCTATTCTCCAATTAAGATTTCTAGGAATTATATGAGATATCTAAGAGTGTACATTTATTTATAGTGATTTACGAAAAAAAATACCAATAAAGAAAGAATAAAAGCTAAAACTTTGCACCCTAAATTATTAGTCAGCAAAATTACTATTTTTTCTTTTATTTTCTGCCACATCTCTCATAGCTTTGTTTATTTGTTGCGCAGGATTTCCGGATTTTCTTCCGTAAAGCTTGTCTAGTTTTGCATTTTGTAATATTTTTTTGTTTATTTCTCTAGCAATTTCCTCATTATGAGAATTTCTCGCTGTTCTTAAAGCGGCCTTGTTAGTGAAATATACGATTAATACTATGCTAAAAATTATTAGGGGTTCCATTCTACTTACCTATTTCTTTTACCTCAAACAAACTTCTAGATTTCAGTCTTACTAAACCTATTTCTTTATCAATCAACTCGATAAATGATTCGCTAGAATTAATCAAAATCCCCGTGTAGTTTTCTTGCTTCCACTGCTGGGGAAAGATCTTTCTTAAAGTAGTTATCTCGTAAATATTACCAATCTTCAACTTCATTAACCCTCACTTTGAGTATGTCGTAGAGTTTTCCTGGATTAATCTTGTTGTAAAAAAGCGGGTAAATTCCAGCATAAGTTAGCGCACACGCAATCCATTGAGAGCAATACCATTTTTTATCGTGTTTGATATAAAAAGAAGTTAAATGAGATGCAATCATGCCAAACCAGTCATATTTCATTCCATGAGTCATCTCAAAGAAACAAAGCATAAGTTTAAACTGTTTTCTACTTACTTCTACATCGATAGATTCCCAATTCTCTCCCTCTCCTTTATGAGAGAATAAAGTTCTTCTTACCCTTCCAGTATCGTCCGGGCTTATTCCTATAAAAGAACCATCAGGTAGAACAATTTCCGCATGAACAATATCACAACCGGTCCATTTTCTAATTACCCAGTTTCTAAATCCTGTCCTGCTCCTGCAAAATGCTATTCTTATTCTTCTATTGCTCATATTAAGACAGATATTTCAAAACAACTAACAATCTCTGTTTTATCAGGCCACATTACCGAAAGATAAAGATCACACTCTCCATCTATCGTGCTAAGGACGATACCGTATTTCTTAGGATTTCCCCTGTATACGATAGATCCTATCAAGCACTGATTCCCTTTTCATAAAAAATGTCAGCCATGGCTGACCAAGCTGTAGAGAAATACTCCATCTCTTCTTCAACTTGCTTTTTTTCTATTTCGTTAATGTCTTTATCATTGATGACATCTTTTAAAACAAGGTACCAATCAATCATTTTCCTGAGGGAATCTTGAGTTATAAAACTATCAGCGAATTTTTCTAAATTTTCCCTGGCTATCTCTAGTGGACCAACCGGATCGTCGCTGAAAGCTTCAGACATGCTAGCACTGCCTTTCATTTACTATTATAAGTATTGGACTTGCTGTTAAGCCAGTGCTTTTTTTGAGATTCAGCAGCCTTAAGATAAAAACCTCTGTCGCAATCAACGCAAATCTTTTTCCTGTTTTGCTTTGAAGAAGCTACGCTTTTCTTCTGCCTGCAACAAGAACACTTTGCAAAATTAATAAAATACATCTCTACCTCCTTATGTATACATTATATCAAAGTCTAGTTTTTTTTGCACAACTTCATTTTTTTATTTAGCTTAGAATTTTCTATTTCTAAAAGAATAGCATAACTTTTAATTTTTTCGTACCTATTATTAGGAAAGCTCCAACCGAAAAAAGCACCAAAAGAATATATGAAAAAAGTCCATAAGACGAATAAAGCGATAGACTTCTTTTTCATATCGCTTCTAAATCTAAAAATTTTTATATTTTTAGTCATCCAACTTTTCTAATTCATCTTCATAGCAAGATACAGTTTTGGTATCATAACCCCAGTCTTTTTCAATGACTGAAGTTTCAAACTCTACGTTGATCATTCTAAGCATTCCTTCGCAAGTGACTGCTTCTTCATCTTGTTCATTCTCAATAGCGAAAAACTTGTTTGGTCCGTGCTTCTTTCCATGATAGTCTTCATCTTCATGAACGTTTAAAACGACTTGAGTGGATTCAACTGTCCCGATGTTACCGTTAGAATCAAGAACTTTTTGACCAATCTCAAAAGTAACAGGAACTGTATCTTCAAGCCTCTCTACTTCTTCTTCAACTAAATCACTTATAATTTTAGCCCACTTATCATCAACAACTTTTTGTTCTTTTTGAAGCTCTTTTAGAGCTCTGTTATATTCTGAGAGAAAATCACCAGATAAGTACTTCATAAACACCTCCTAGTATTATTATAGGAAAAAAATCAAAGGTTTACACTAAATTTCCTCTGGGCTTCTTGAGAAAATTAAGATTTCTGGATCATCGATTTCATGAGAAATCCACTGCTCCATATCTTCAGCGCTAGAAAATTCATGAGCATCCATTCCATCGTATATACACCAAGCTCCAACTTCGTCCAAAATGTCCGCTTTATTGAAGACAACTTTATTAGCCCCGTTTATTTTTATGGACTTTTTGATCATGTCAATTGACATCCATGAAACTTGCCTAGGCCTGCCAGTAGTAGCCCCAAATTCAGAACCAGCTTTTCTAATTTGAGCGAACACTTCATCATCGCCATCTTCAAAATCTTTAGCGCCAACGTATGTTTCATACACTTTTGCCACACCCCAGACATCTCTAATCGCTGAATGGGGAATTCCGTTAGCAATCACTCCTGATGTGGTGCAGTGCGACGACGTAACAAAGGGATATTCTCCCCAATCGATATCTAAACCAAAGCCTTGGGCTCCTTCGCATAGAATCTCTACTCTATCAAAATCGTAGTTGTCATGAATTTCAGTGTACATATCTACGATCATATCTTCTAACTCTGGTATCTCTATAGCCATGACGCCTCTTCTGGCATATTTGTCCCTATAAGCTGGGCCATTTCCTGTCTTTGTAGTTCCGATATCTTCGTCTCGACTATCTTCTGCGATGTGAAAATCTGTAATTACGTGAGCATTCGCAGCTATCTTCAGATGTTCTCTAACATTAATTCCGCCGCTTTCTAATTCTTTTATTTCCTTAAAAAGCTGCTTCGGGTTAACTACACACCCTGGACCAATTACGGATCTGATTCCGTAAAATACGCCAGCTGGAATATGGTGAGTTACAAACTTTTTACCTTCGTGGTAAATAGTGTGCCCTGCATTGCACCCTCCATTAAACCTAACTACATGGGTGTAATTTCCATTTCTAGCTAATTGATGAGTGACTTTACCTTTTCCTTCGTCTCCAAACTGAAGGCCTACTACAACGTCAGCGACTAAATTATTATTTTTCATACTTCCTTTGTCTGTTGGGTGCATTTCAAATGGATCCATTATAAATTTCCCCTTATTGATGACAGCAAACTCTGAACTTCTGGACTAATTTTTCTAGGAATGACTATATTCACCTCTACCATGAAGTGGCCACGAGAACTTGAATTTAATTTTACTGGAAGACCTTGATTGGGTATTCTTATTTTGTTTCCATTTTGTATTCCGGCTGGTACTTTGACAATCTTCTTTCCATCTACGGTTTCTGTTAATATCTCACAGCCAAGCATTGCATCGATACAATTAATTTGAACGCTGCTTATTAAATCATTACCAGAAATTTCAAGATTTGAATTTTCAAAAACAATATCAACATACAGATCTCCAGGTTCTAAACCATTATCGCGGTTGCCGGCAGCATCTACTTTTAATCTTTGCCCGGGTCTGATTCCTTTCGGGATATTTAATATTGAATTTGTTTTCTTATAAGAAACACCTCTACCCCTGCAGAACCTACATGGAACTTTTATGATTCTGCCTTTTCCATTGCAACCCGGGCATGTAGAAGTCAAGTTCATAAATCCTCTTGCGAAAGAAATCTGACCAGAACCTCCGCACTGTTGGCATGTATGCAAAGGTTCTTCTGAACCTGTTCCATGGCAAGGTTCGCAAGTGTTAGAAATACTGTAATCTATAGCTTTTTCCGATCCATTAACGCATTCGGAAAGAGATATAGAAACTTGTATATGAATATCAGTTCCTCTTGAAATATCTTGCCTTTGGCCTCTTCCCCTGTTTTTATTAAAGAAAGAATCAAAGTTTCCAAAGTTTCCAAACATTTCTTCAAAGATATCGTTTTGATTACGCGATTGATAGTTGCTTCTTTGATTTCCTGAGTTCAACCCAGCATGACCGTGCATATCATATTTAGCTTTTTTATTTGGATCTGAAAGTACTTCGTATGCTTCGTTTATTTCTTTAAATTTAGCTTCAGCTTGTTTGTTTCCTGGGTTTTTGTCCGGGTGAAACTTCATAGCTTTTTTTCTAAAAGCTTTTTTTATTTCAGAAGCTGAAGCTCCTCTTTCTAGTCCCAAGGATGAGTAATATTCCATGCTATAATCCTAACTCTTCATCGACCATTTTACATAACTTTGATAATTTTTCATCCCTAGAAAGTTTTTTGAATCTAGACTCACATTTCTGCGCAATAGATCTGTTAGGCATTTCTTTAAAATAAAGTAGAGTTACTGGAAGTCGGCTCCTAGTATACTTAGCTCCCTTTGAAGAATTATGTTCCTTTAATCTTCTTTGGACATCTGTAGTTACGCCAGTGTAAAGAGAACTATCACGGCAAGAAAGAACGTAGAAGTACCATTTTTTACTCATATCTACCACCTAATATCTAGATGGTAATATGAAAATTTTTCTTGTAACTAATTACAGCCAGCTAATACGCATATAGCAATTAGGCCAGGAACTTTTTCTTTTATGTAAACTCCGGAGAATAGGGTTTCTGTTCTTCCGCCAACGTACGAAAATGCTGCTTCAAGATTTTTGGAAATCTTTGGATCGCTAGCCATACTTGAAGTTGCTACTAAAAGAAGGGTACCAGTTTTACTATCTCCGCTTGGTGCTTCGCAAGGAGAGGAATTAATGCAGCCAGTTAGAACAGCAGCTCCAAGATCTCTCCTAGAAGTATCTCTAATTACAGTGCTGCCGATTAGCATCCTTCCCGGGGTACTTAAACATTTTTCCAGATCTTTGGTATCAAATGTTTGAATATCGGAATGAGTCTCGGCTAGTTTCAGAACTTGCGCAAAAAGCTTTGCAAAGTTCTTGTTTGCCATAGGGAAAAGGTTAAGCATCCCTACTTTATTTCTCAAAAGCTGTAATTGTCTTTCATTATCTATTAGTATATGAGGAAATCCTGAGAGTTCTGATTTTACTTTTTCGAAATTGTTTGCGATCGTCGTATTTAAAAGTTCTTGAGCGCTAGGTTTAGATACAACATAAACTACTTTGCCGCTTGATCCTGCGCTAGTTAAAGAACGTTGCAGAGAGTCGTGAAGAACTGTGCATGCAGAGCCAGTGCCACCGCCCCCTCCGGCTAAAACAAATATCCAGTCTGGAGTTCCAAGTCTAGCCCTAACTGCATCTTCAACCATCGCTGAGTTTTCTTGAAGAATTTTTCTCCCTAAGTCAACGTCCTTACCAACTCCATCAGCTCCGGGTATTAAAAGAAAATTATTTTCATCGACTCCGTCAGGCTGATCTTTAGTTGTGGTATTAACTAAAATAGTTCTGCTAAATCCGATATCTAAGAAAGCTTTAGCTATTTTACCGCCTCCACCTCCAACTCCGATAAAAGCGCAGTTTATAGCTGATGGAGCTGAATTTTCCGGTAATAATTCTTCACTTTCAGTTAAAGAAGAATCTTCATCTGAATACGCATCAACGAAATCAAATTCATCCTCGTAAGGAGGAACGCTTTTTACTTGCCGGCTAGTTTTCTTTTTTTCTGTCATATCCCACTCCAATTTCGGAAACTTTAATTTTGGCTTCGGTTTATCTTTTATGCCATTAGCTGTTTTAATGTTCGAACCCATAATTTTCACTAATAAATATGGAGGCGGGGGGATTCGAACCCCCGTCCTAAACTCTTCAAACAACGCGTCGTTCACAAGGTTAGCCGGTTTTTGAATAGACCAGCAACTAATTTAGAATCTTTAAAATGCGACTTTTTGATAACAAGGGAAGTCGCCACCCCCGCAAAATTATGCCGCTAGGGCAAAATCCTGAAGCTCAACATCATCGTTGGCATTTGTGTTTTTAAGCGTTTTTACAGTGACCATCGCTTCC
>MDTG01404543.1_pt1 | contig 10343 bp, 8 predicted proteins | sample 811421 | NCBI WGS metagenome assembly MDTG01 (sample SAMN05326645, study PRJNA326480) | marine metagenome | isolation source: seawater | place: Pacific Ocean: South East | collected 2011
CTTATTATTGTAGATTTATTTTTTACTAATCTGATAAATATTACATATGGTGTTTTAACTAAAATCTTTAAATAATTGTATAGTGAATAATTTTTAACATATAAGATATCTAATCTAACTTTTTCCCTAATTTTTCTATTTTTACCAGTATAGTTTACTTGAGACATGCCAGTAATTCCTGGTAATATGTTTCTTCTTTTTATTCTTGAATATTTATTTATTGTTTTTTCATTCAGTTCTGGCAGGGGCCGAGGTCCTACTATTGACATTTCCCCTTTAAGCACATTTATAAACTGTGGAATTTCATCTAAACTTAATCTTCTTATAAATTTACCAATTTTCGTTAATCTATCATTTTCATTTTTAAGAATTTTGTTCTTCATTGTTCTGAACTTTAATATCTTAAATTTTTTACCTTGAAAACCGACTCTTGTTTGCTTAAAAATTATTGGTCTTCCATTAAATAAAAAAATACTCAAAGAGATTAATATAATCAATTTAGAAAAAAATATTAATATAGTTAATGAAATAAATATATCAAATAATCTAATTAGCTTGCTTTTCATAATTAAAAATTAAATTCTTAATGTTTTTTATCTTATAGTTATAAAAGAGTCAGTATCTCCAGCCATAAATACTTTGTTATTAATTAAAGTATTTTTTTTATCTTTTTTAATTTTTTTAATCAATCCAATGTTCAAATTTATTTGATTAATCAAGTTTAAGTTTGGCTTATTTAATTTGATATTAGACCAAAATACTAATCCCTTTTTTTCTTTAATTAGATTTTGTAAATGTATGTGCTTTATTTTTATTGAGCCAAAATGTTCAAGAGCTACAAGATTAACACCAAATTTATATTTTTTTTTCTTTAAAATATAAAAACTTTTTTGATTTTTTAATTCAAAATAATTAATAAAATATTCATTTTGTTTATAAATCAAATATCTTTTTTTGAAATATGTAAAATCCTTGAAAAAAAAATTTTCTTTATTTTTAATAAATAAACGAAACTTCTTTAATTTATCTATGTTATAAGAGATTGTATTATTAGATACAATATTTGAATTATAAGATTTGTATAAGTAGAATTTTTTTTTTAAAATTAAATTTTTTTTAATTCCAAAGCTAGAGAAATTATTTTTATTTGGCCACATAACCACCATTTCTGACTTAGAGAGAAATTTTTTTTTTACCCTTTTTAGTAACTCTGAAAATATTCCTTTGCCTCTGTACTGCTTCAAAACCATACTTGTATGTCTAGAGTAAATTCTCTGTTTTTTACTATTATTTAGTATCATGGCTTTCATCCCAACGTTTGCAATCAAATTCGAAGAGTGAAAAACTCCATAACAAAAAGAGTACCTGTCGTCAAAATACCTCCATTTAAAAAATTCATAACTGATCTTCTTCTTAAATGTTTTTTTAAATAATTTTTCAAATTTTTTAAAATCAGATAATTTTAGTTTTCTAAAAATTAATTTATTGAAATTTTGGTTTAACTTCATCTATAATTAGTTTTTAAATTATTTGTCAGAATTTTATAAACTTTAGAATTTATTTTTTTTTTAGAATAAGTATTTGTTATCGAATTAAATGCATTTAATCTCATTAAATTAAAAATTTTATTTTCCATATTTAAATAAAAGATTTTAAATTTAACCTCTTTATAAGAGTTTACAAAAAAACCATTAAACCCATCTTTAATTAAATCATTATTTCCTCTTATATTTTTACAAATAACAGGAAGACCTTCCATCAAACACTCCATAACTGATACTGGCAACCCTTCTCTTTCACTTAAATGAATTAATAAATCATATTGTTTTATTCTTTTTATTAAATTTTTATCAAATTTATTAAATGAAATATTTTTAAGTTTTTTTTTAACTTTAATATTTTCGAAATTTGTAAAATCTCCATAACCATAGCAATCTATCTTAAAGTTATGACCATTTATCTCTTCAGCTAATTTTAATATTTCTAAATAACCTTTTGATTTTTTGTAAGCGGCAATAACAATTAATTTCCTAATTTTTTTTTTGTTTTTAATTTTTTTTTTATTTGTAATCACATTTAATCCAACACCATTTATTTTAAAAGCTAAGTTCTTTCTTATAAGGTGATCTTTTGTGTATTTATAATCTTCATTATTTATTGTGATTATTATATTTGTTTTAATTGATAAGAATTTTTCTATCAATCTAAAGAAGAAATTTTTAAAAAAATTTGAATTAGATGAAAATCTAAAACCATGAACAAAGTAAACTAAATTTAAATTTTCAAAAAAAGTAAAAAAACGGAAGATATGAGATGCAATAGGAGTATGTATGTAAAATATACTAGATTTTTTTTTTTTAACTAATTTTTTTATCTCAAAATAAATTTTAAAGTATTTAAATATGTTTATTATTTGAATATGATTGGTAGGAAAACTTATTTTAGAACTATTTTTTTTTTTAAAACTTAAGTTTTCAGTATCAGAACATGCAATGTGTACTCTTTTACCTTTACTTAAAAAATAATTTGCTTGGGATTTTAAAAAAGTATTAAATGTAATTGATCTTGTGCAAATAAATACAATATCCATTAATAAGTCCAATTCTCAAAATAACTATTAGACATTTTTTCAATAGAAAAATCTAGTTGGATTTTTTTTCTTGCATCTGTTTTTAAATTATTCCATTTTTTTTTATTTTTTAAAAATTTCAGTGTTATTTTTAAACCTCGAGCAATAGATAAATGATCATTTTTTTTTATAATAAAACCTTTTTTACCGACTATTTTGGGTGCACAACCAGCTTCGGTTGAAAAAACAGGCGTTGAGCACAACATAGATTCAGCAACAACATTTGGAAATGACTCAGAGTGAGAAACCAATAATAACAAGTCAATACCGTTATAAAATTTAAGTAAATTTTTTTGTTCATCTAAAAAAAATATTTTATCTGCAATTTTTTGTTCTTTAACAATATTTGTTAACTTTTTATTTTTTTTATTCATATTTTTTCCAGCCATAATCAAATAAATATTTTGGTATTTTTTTTTAATTATAGAAAAAGCAGTCAAAAGAGATTCAATATTTTTTTGTTTTGCATACCTTCCTGCATAACCTAAAACTATATCTGTTTTTTTAATTTTATATTGTTTTCTAAAGTTAATACGTAATAAACTTGAATTAAAAAATAGTTTTTCGCTACAACCATTATAAATTAGAACTGTTTTATCTTTTGAATAAAAGTGTTTTTTTACATGAAAGTTAATGCTCTTTTCTGAACAATATACAATTTTATCTGGAACTTTTTTTGAAAAGAAACCACACAGTAAAGATATTATGATTGTTATTTTTTTTGAAATTTTTAAATTAAGTTCTGAATGCCTAATATTCCAATATATCCTAGTTTTTTCTTTATTAGGAGCAAATATTGAGAAAAAATTAGAATGATACATCCAAGTTTGGATAATATTTGGTTTTTGTTTTTTTACCAGATTACGAAATAAGTTAACTTTTCTAAAAAAATCAAACATTTTATTTTTTTCATTAATTTTTAAAGAAAAAATTTTTACACCTATTTTTTTTAATAGTGGCTCATAAAAACCATTATCAATTAATGTTATAATAGTAATATTAATATTTCTCTTATATTTTTTTTTTTGAAATTGGCACAATCTATATAGATTTCCTTCAGCACCACCTTTTTTTAAACTATTTATGACATGGACTACATTCATAAAATTATTTAAAAACTATACCTATATATTTATTATTAAAGTTTAAAACATAATAATTTAATTTTTGTGAGGTCACAAATTCGTAAAAAGCAAAATTATCAGATATATCATCTGAAATAAAACATCCATTTTTATTTAAAATTTCCCAAATTAGCTTATAATTTTTTTTTCTTCCATTGTAACTTTTATCACTATCGTAATGTATAAAATCGAATTTTTTTTTATTATTTTTAAATAAATTCAAATAATCATGATCTATACCCATGAAAAGTTTAAATTTATTTTTAAAATTATACGGAAGTGCTTTAGCAACAAATCTTTCAGATGACTTTGTTGGGTAGCTCAAATCTATACTTATTAATTCAGAATTTTGAGTTTTTGACAGTATCAAAACTAATGTGGACCAACCAAATGCAACACCTGTTTCAAGTATTTTTTTTGGTTTATAGTGTCTTATTAGGTTGTATATAAGATTTAAATGCGCCATACCCCCCATCTTATAATTCAAATTTTTTTGTTTTAATTTGGCTGAAAGATAATAAGAGCTATAGTCGATAAAAAAATCTTTTGGCGCTTCAAGTCCTAATTTTTTATAAAAAACTTCCTCTAGTAATTTATTTTTTTTGCACCACTGAGTTATTGTAAATTCTAAATTTTTTAAATCGTTTGATTTTTTAAATAAACTTGAAACTTTTCTTGAAATTAGCACAAAAAAATATTTTCTAGAGTTTTTATTTATGAAATAATAATAGTACGCCTCAATTTTAAGTATAAATTTTTTAAAAAAAAATTTCATTATTTTTTTTCAATCTAAATAATTTCCTTTTATAATTTTACTTTATGATCATCAAAAGAATTAATTACATTTTTATATAATTTAAAAACTTGACTAACTTGATTTTGTTTTACGGTATTATTGATTTCATTTACTTTAAAATCACTAGAGAGAAGAGATTCTAATTTAATTTTTAATTCTTCTACATCTTGGTATTTTACTAAATATCCGTTAATTTTATTTTTAATAATTTCGCTTGGACCGCTAGGGCAATCAAAAGCAACAACTGGGGTTTTTAAGGTAATTGATTCGATTAAAACATTTGGATATCCTTCATAAAGAGATGTAAGTATGGTTGCTTTGGCATGAAGGTAATAAGGTATCATATCCTTTTGGAAACCCTCAAAGTCAACTCTGTCAGCTACACCAAAATCAATCGCATTTTGTTTCAGTTCTTTTTCCAATCTGCCTTTACCAACAATTTTTAATCGCAAATTTGGAAATTTTTTTGCGATACCAGCAAAACCTTCAATTGCATAATGGAATGCTTTTTGTTTCTCTAATCTACCTACGCATAATAAATAATTCTCTTTTTTCACATTATAAAAATTATTTGAACTTGCGAACTCTTCAATATGTTTGGCAACAGGATTATATATTACACTAGAATTTTCTTTTAGCTGAGGATGTACAGCAATTAAATCTTCACGCATCGCATGAGATTGGTTAACTATATGATCTGCTTTAGAGTAGAATTTGTCTATCAAAAATCTCACGACAACTCTGATCCACAAATTTTTCTCTTTTGAAATAATTGACACTCTTGAAAAAGTATTCATATTTCTAGCTATAATTTTTGTTTTAAATCTTATTATAGTTCTAATGATGACAAGTAACGCGGCTAATTCGTAATTAAAAACAAATATAATGTCTGGTTTTTTATTTCTAATATATTTCAACAAGGGAAAGGTTGAGTAACGAGCATTATTAACATTTAATACTACTAAATTAACCTTATCAGAAACTCTATCTAAATATGTAGCGTTGTTTAAATGAAGTACAACTAAATCTACCTGCCAACCATCTTCTGCAAAACTATTAGCTACATTTACACTTACGCCCTCAGCTCCGCCACCAGATAATGAACTTATTAATATAGTAATTTTTTTAGTTTTTAAATTTGATGTAATTTTTTTTGCTCTATTTTTCCATGTGTATTTATAAAAATCATTAAGTGCTTGATATGAGATTTTTTCTCTTTCAGATTGTGATTTTAACATCTCTATTTGATGTATCCAACTTTTAGTATTATCATGTTCAACTAATATTGAATTTTTTTCATTAAGCACTTCCCTCAACACGGGCAGATCTGAGGCAATAATTGCTTTGTTGTGTGACATGTATTCAAAAAGTTTTAATGGAGATGTGTAGCCAGAAATATTAATTCCTTTTCCTATTGCACCGTGAGCCAAAACCACTCTCTGATTTGGTAACAAGCATACGTCTAAAGAATTAATATAATAGCTAACTTGTCTATGGGGAACATAGCCATAAAAAAAAACATTTTTATTTTGAATTTTTTTCTTCCATTGATTTATATCTTTTTCAATTCCACCAATAATATGGAATTCAACATCACTGCTTACTTTGTTTGCTATTGACTCAATTATTTCTATTCCCTTACCTTTATATAAATGCCCTACGTACCCGACTTTTAGGTTTCCTATTTTTCCTTTAAGATTATTTTTTTTATTAAAGTCGTCAACCTCGTCAGCACCATCGTGAATAACATCAATATTGTTTGTTTTTAAATTTGTATTTTCTAAATACATATTTTTTAGTGCTTGGGATATAACTATAAGCTTTTTGAAGTATTTACTTTTAATAAGTAGATCAAAAATATATTTTGTATATTTTTGTTCTTCATAAATAGGAGCGTGTGATTCAAAAATTGTTTCATTTTTAAGTATTGTTGCAAAATAACAACCATGTAAGAATCTTCCATAAACTAAATCAAATTTTTTATTTAATAAAAGATAGAATAGTATTGCTAATGTATAAAAAAAAGTCCCACTTTTTATATCAGGATACCAAAGTTTTTTTATTTTAAAATTTTTTCTTACCCCATAAAAATTAAAAACATTCTCAACATCTTTTTCGTATTTATTTTTATTGTTAGGGGCAACTAACACAACTTGATGTCCATTATCTGCAAATGCTTGACACATTTTCATCACATGAATGCTATTAGCAGTTCTTGAAGGTATGATTGAATTTGATATATATAAAATCTTCATATGACAAATTTAGTAATATGTTATTATAATTTACTTAAATAATCGTTAAAAATTTAAAATATACATTGTTAAATTATTTTTAATTTTTGTAATAAAATTTTTAAATAATTATTTTTTTTATTAGAATTTTTATTTACTATTTTACTCCATTTCATTCTTACATTCCACAATTCATCCAATATATCTTTAGAAATATAATTTTGGTATCCAAAATCCTCTTTTAAAAAACTATTTTTAGTATTTAATATCCAGCCATTGTTGCAACCTAACAATTCATTATCTATAATTTTTAATCCAGTTTCTGAAACCAATAAATTATCTAAAGATAAATCGTTATGATTTATGCGCATTGGAATTTTGGTTAAATTAAAATTATTATTCATGTTAACTCTATTATGAATATATTTAATATAGTCAAAGACTTGCTCATCGTAATCAACTGACCACATTAAATTGAGAATTTCTATTAACTGACTTGAATATTTAATATTATTTTTATGTTGAAGGTTTAGTTCTTTTAATGTTTTGCCATAGACCCACTCCTCTACAACATATTTTTCATCATAAGAAATTAGTTTAGGGAAAAAAATAGATAATTGATTGTGATTTGAAATAAACTCTCGCAATTTACCTTGATTTTTGTCAAGCACCTCAAAAATTTTTACCTTTTTATCATTTAAATAACCTTTTGCAGAAAACTTAAAGTTTTTATTTATAAAATTTTTTTTTGTAGGCTCTAGATTTCTAATTGTAATATTATTTATGACTATTTTGTCCAGCTTTTTCACATTTATGTTATTTAAATTCACTAATAATTTTTTTTAAACGTTAAATATATAAAATTTATCTAATGAAATATCCCAAATTTTTTATCACTAAATATTTATAATTATGATTATTTTTACTCATTTATCTTAACTCAAAAAATGCAATAACATTTATTTTTAAACTTTTTCTTTAATTTTTTCCATCATTGCATCAACGTAAGGTTTTGGGTCAACTTTTTGCCTATATGCAAGTGAGTATGATAATTCAAAACTATTTTCATATAATTTTGAGAGCATTAAAATATTTTTTTCATCACTGTAATCTTTCATTTTGTTGTATTCTTCAGTAAATTTAGTTAAATCTGTTAATATTTTTACATTTGGTAACACTTTGTAAAATGTATCAGAAAATTGTATTACTTTTTTTCCCAATAAAGCAGCTTCGAAACCACTTGTTCCAGACACTACTGTTACTAAATCACACTTTTCATTATTAATTACATCATTCGTAAGTACAGATGGATTTATTAATTTAACATTAGGAAGTGATTTTAATTTTTCGTAATATTTTTTTGTTCTTCTACCTATCATAAATGGATGTTCTTTTACAACTAGTGTAGTTCCTCCTGGAAGGCTAATAGCAATTTGCCTTATAAGTTCAAATAAATTTGTAAAAATAGGAGCCCATAAATTAGTACTCATTTCCGGCTGTACACTTAATGGAAAATAAGCATATTTTTTTATATCTTTTAAATTATCATATTTAAAAAATTTTAAACTAATCAAATTATAATATTCTGAAAAAAAATTTAAAAATACATGATGTGTTCTTATATTGTCAGTAGTTCTATAAACTTTTGGGTTAAGTTTATTCAAGTTTTTTAAATATGTTGAAATAATTTTTAATGGTAATTTAATAAGTCTTTTAAAAAATTTCTTGTACATATTAAATGAATTAAAAAAAGGATCATTTTTATAGTCTAAATGTACTGGATTGATCACTTCCTTCTTAAATTTTTCTAAGTACTTTTTTGAAAATTCTATCGACTCAGTTCGAGGTTTAAAATTATCAAAATCTTTAAAAATATGATTTAAACTATAATCTAAATCCTTGGTCAATGTAACTCGATTAGATATTTTAGAAGCAAGTGGCATCCAGCAATCAACTTTTTTTACTTTTGCATAATGAAAAAGAACATTATGGAACAATGAACCAAAATTTGGCAATACAATAATATCTGGTGGATTTGTTCCAAAAATTTTATCTTTTACTAATAAATAGTTTAGTTTAACAATGTTTAGTGAATCTTTATCAGAAACTTGTTTCTTATAAGAATATCTAAATTTTTTTCCAGGTGTATAAATAATGCTTCTGTCTACATGAATTAAATTTTTCCATACGCTTTCTATTTGTAAAATACTTTCAATTTCTTTAATTGAAATTTTTTCAAATTCTTTATTAAAATTTTTATCATAAATATTATCATCATATTTATAACCAAGCCAAATTCTGTTAAAAAGATCTTTTCTTTTTTTTATTAAGTTATATGTACTAATTTTATATGTGAGTGTGTCAATTATACAATTGGGATATTCTTTTTTAATTTTTTCTGCAAGAGGAACACCATAATGCCTTGCCCAATCTCTTTGCATTATTGCAAAAATTCTCATTTTTAATTTGGTTTATATTTTAAAACTTTTATATTAACAAAATTTTTCACAAATAGTTAATTTTAATATTTAATAGTCATTAATGACATCGGTGAAAAAATTGTTTTTTCATCACTTTCACATTTTACAATATTTTTATCTATTTTTAGTGATTTATATTTTAATACCATTTTTTATTATATTCTTTTTTAAAGTTTTTAATGAAAGTGGGTTTGTCTAGATCATTTTAAGTTCACTTTCAAATTATATTTACATTAATTAATAATTACTTAAAAAGTCAAAAAATATCTGACTAACTTAAAACAATTAAATTACTAAAAATAAAAAAATCAACTTTTTACTTTATTGTTATTATTGAAAAATTTTTATATTTACAAAAAACAAAAAGTAGTATTATCAGTTACAGAACTATAACTCATAAAAAATATGAAATTGTTAATTACAGGTGGAAATGGTTTTATTGGTTCAAATTTAATTATCAGAGTACTTGATAAATACAAAAAATACAAAATTTTAAACTTAGATTGTAATACCTATGCTTCCAACATAAATAATTTAGGTTTTTTAAATAAATATAAAAACTATAATTACTCAAAAATAAATATTTGTAATTATGATGTCTTAAAAAAAAAAATTAATAGTTACAAACCTAACATAATACTTAATTTGGCAGCTGAAACACATGTTGATAATTCAATTAAGAGTCCAAAAAATTTTATCAATACGAATATTATTGGTACCTATAATCTTTTAGAACTATCAAGAGAATATTATCAAAAAAATAAAAATAAATTTCTTTTTGTGCAAATTTCAACTGATGAAGTTTATGGAGACTTAGGTAAAAAAAAAAAAGAATTCAAAGAGAATTCTTTAATAATACCTAGCTCTCCATACTCTGCTTCAAAAGCGAGTGGAGATCATTTAGTTGGGTCATATTTTAGAACTTACAAATTGCCCACCATTATTACAAGGTGCACAAATAATTATGGTCCATATCAATCTTTTGAAAAATTAATTCCAAAAGTAATAAACAATGCCTTAAATAATAAATCTATACCAGTGTATAATAAAGGAAAAGAAATAAGAGACTGGATACATGTA
>MDTG01446821.1_pt1 | contig 10343 bp, 9 predicted proteins | sample 811421 | NCBI WGS metagenome assembly MDTG01 (sample SAMN05326645, study PRJNA326480) | marine metagenome | isolation source: seawater | place: Pacific Ocean: South East | collected 2011
CCAGATATGGCATATTTTAAATTTGTTTCATCAATTTTAAAAAATAAACCAATTGATATTTATAATAATGGGGAAATGTATCGAGATTTTACTTATGTTGATGATTTGGTTAATGGAATTAAACTATTAGTAGATTGTATTCCAAATAATAATAAAATTTCAGATAATGATAGTTTGTCTCCAGTAGCACCCTTTAGAGTGGTAAACATTGGCAATTCTGATAAAATAAAATTAATTGATTTTATTGATGCAATTGAAGAAAGTCTTAATAAAAAAGCAATAAGAAATTATCTGCCCATGCAAAAAGGAGATGTTAAAGAAACTTGGGCTGATGGTTCTTTGTTGCAAAAACTAACAAGTTATAAACCAAAAACAAACTACAAAAAAGGAATTAAAAATTTTGTTGAATGGTATTTAGAATATTACAATAATTAAAAATTTAATTTTTTAAATTTTTGTTGATATATTTTTTTTTAAACAAAATTTTTTTATGTCTGCAATCGAAAATTTTCCATAATGAAGACAATGCGCAATTGCTATTGCATCAACGTCTGTGTTTTTAACTAAATCGTAAATATGATCTAATTTACCCATACCACCACTAGCTATAACTGGAATTTTTACTTTTTTCATTACAGAATTAATTAATTCAATATCAAAACCCTTTTGTGTTCCTTCGTTATCAACAGAAGTAATTAAAATCTCTCCAGCTCCAAGCTGTTCACCTTCTTGTGCCCATTCAATAACATTTTTATTACTGTGTTCGCGTCCATTATCGTAGTAAGCCTCCCACCAGTTATTTGTTCTTTTTGCTTGAATTGATAATACGATTGTACTTGATCCAAATTGCTTTGAACATTCAGAGATAATATTTGGATTTTTCAAAGCTTCGCTGTTAATTGAAATTTTATCAGCTCCTGAATTAAGCACTGTTTGTATGTCTTTAACAGACCTTAATCCACCCCCTACAGTTAATGGTATAAAAATATTATTTGATGTTTCCTCTACTATTTCTACAATATTATTTCTATTGTATAAACTAGCCACAGCATCCTCATAATAAATTTCATCTATACCTTCATTGTAATATTTTAAGGCATATTCATTAGGATATCCAAGTTTTCTTACACCTTCTAACTGAATTCCTTTAATTAGATATGGAGCTTTTATATCTAATCTTGCTATAATTCTTAAATTTCTCAAAATTTCAATCTTACCAAACAGTGTTTCTTAAAAGCCACATTTTATTTTCATACTTCCATATATGGGGAGATCTAAAATTATCAGCAATCTTCATAAAATATTCTTTATCCATGTATGGTTTTTCAAATAAATCAAATATATCAGCAAATTCCTCTTTATTTATTGATAAATATTCAAAAATTTCTTCAGCAAATCTTTGAGGAAATTCTCCATCATATTTTTTTACCAACTGTTTTCCTTCATCTCTAGTAATATCCCCATTTCTTACCTCCTGAGCTGAGTCATATGTGGCTCTTCCAATTCCATATTTTATAAAATATGAGAAAAAATGAAAATCATCAATTTTATCATCTATACTATTATATTTACTGTATGTTCCGGCAGTTCTTTCAGGAGATGCTTTAAAATTTGAATTTTTAATCGAAAAATAATACGCATCTTGAGGGTGCCATTTTATATAATATCCTAAATAATGTACTTTAATTTTTTTTTCAGATAAAATTTGCTTACTAATAGGAGTATACGGTTGTAGATCTGCATCTGATAGTTTGAAAATATTTTTTAAATCAGAATATTTTTCACCCGCTATATAAAACTCTTTTTCTTTTTCTAAAGAAAAATATTTTTCATCTCTTGTTGACAGATTATTATCTGCAAGTGGATTACCGTATTCTGCTTCATTTTCACCATAAAATATTAATGGAATATTAAATGCAGTAGCAATTCTTGGAGCCACTGTTTTTTGACCCATCATAAAAGGCTGAAATGGATGAAAGAGATTTTCAATAGCTAATCTAGTTAGTAAGCGATGTACTCTACCATTCGGTGTTAATTTATAGTTATCAAATCCTGAGTGTATCCAAGCTTCAAAGTTATCAAAACCCCAATCTGTATAAATATGTGGAGCCCAAGTTACTGTGAGTGGATTCATATTAAATTTGTATTTTAGTATATGTGCTGCCATTACACTATCTTTACCCCCAGATCCTGGCACAACACAATCATAGCTTCCATCACTTTTTCTATATTTATCGCAAAGTTCTTTCAGCTCTTCCTCTCTTTTCAACCAATCAATTTTATTTTTTTTAAAGTCATGTTGTTTACATGCATCACAAGTTTCATTTTCATCTAATTTAATAGTTTTTTTATTCGTAGTTTCATTGTGTTGAAACTCTACTTCAGAATTTGGTCTTTGATTAGAAATTACACATTTTTTACAAAACTTTACATCTTGAGGTAATCCATATTTGGTTGAAATATCATTAACGTCTTTACCAAATAAATTATAATCAACCTTATTTTTTTCTTTAATGTATTTATTCATTAATCAATTTGTTTTAATATTCTAAAAGATTCAGCAGCAGCGCATGAGATAGAGCAACCTCGATTAATAGCAAGCGCTTTGATGTTTTTAATTGATCTTGGGTTTGGAAATTTTTGTATTTCACTACTGTAAGTTTTCATGACTTGAATTTTTTTATTTAAAAATTTTGATATATCGATCCATAGATTTGGATTAAATTTATTAGTTGAAATTTCTAAAGAACAATCAGTTTCAGACAAAACCTCATATTCTCTAATACTTTTTATATGATTATGTCTAAAACTTTTGGAACTTGCAATTACTGCATTACTTGTAATTCTATGATCAGAATGAATATCTGATGAACATGGTATGTATAAAATATTTGGTTTTATTTTTTTAATCACCTCTGAAATATTCTTAACCAATATACTTAACGGTATAGTATCAAGTTTGGTGGTTTCAAAATCGAAATTAATCACATTTTTGAAAGATAGTAATTTTTTTACTTTTTTAATTTCAAGTTCTCTTTTTTGAATCTGTTTTTTTGAATAACCAGTTGAATTTGAAATTTTTGTCATTATTAACCAATTACATTGATCTCCGTGATAGTTATGTTTTAAAATTGTGCCACCACAACCTAAAGTTTCATCATCAGGATGTGGTGCTATAACTAAAATTTTTTTCATATATTTTCATTTGGTTTAAATTTTATATTAGGTGAAATAGATAACAATTCTATACAATTTTCACCACATTTTACAATTGGATTTTTCTTTTTAGTCAATTTGATCACTCTGCCTGGTTCAATATTTTTATAGTTTTGATTATTAAATAATTTCACTTTCCATACCTTAATTTTTTTTTCTTTAAAAAAAAAGTAGGCCCCAGGATAGGGTTTATGTAAAGCTCTTACCAAATTATAAATAAAATTATTGCTCATTCTAAAATCAATCATACCATCTTTTTCAGATCTTTTTCTCCAGTAATTTGATTTTTTACTATTTTGTTTATTTGAATTAATTTTACTATTTTTCAATTTCCTTAATATGTAATCAATTTGTGAAAGTGCTTTAATGATCATTTTTTTATAAAGTGTTTCAGCATTATCTGAAAAATTAATCTTTATTTTTTTTTGAGAAATAATATTTCCGCTATCAGCATTTTTTTTTAAAAAAAAGAAAGAAGATCCAGTTTGCTTTAATCCTAAATTCAAAACCCATATTAGAGGATGTCTGCCTCTATTTTGAGGAAGAAGGGAGGGATGATATCCGATAAAACCTTTTTTTGGTATTTTTATTATTTTTTCATTTATTAATTGCGACCACCCAACACAAAAACCAATATCTGGTTTAAATATATTAATTTCTTTATAACTCTTTTTAGAGTTTATATTATCAGTTTTAAAAATTTCTATTTTATTTTTTAAGCATAATTTAGTTAAATCTATTTTATCTGAATTAAATTTATTATTTTTTGAGGTAATTACTTTTATTTTAAACTGAGAATTATTAATTTTTGAAAAACTTATTATTTTTCTTAGAATTGCTTCTGACAATTTAACTGTACCAATAAAAATTATTCTCATTATATTTTGTAATCAAAAAATTTTTTTTTTAAAATTCTCTCGAAATTAGTATTTTCGATGACTTTAACTATATTTTGAGAAGAATTTTTTTTATAATATAAATTTTTAATTCTTTTTTTTTTCATTTTAAGGCAAATTTTAATCTTTTCTAAAATATCTTTTTCTTCTATCCTGCAATCTAATACACTTTTAGATTTTACCCTTCCTTTTTGTCGATCGCCAAGATTAATTGTCATGGCACCACATGATGGAGCTTCAATGATCCCACTAGAAGAATTTCCAATCAATATATCAACAATTTTTAATACTGATAAATATTTAATTGTACCCAGGGATTTATAGCTTACAGAGTTGTTGTTTTCTCTAACAAATTTATCAATCAATTTATTTATTATTTGGTTGTCAGAATCAGCATTTGATTTAGTAAAAATAATCATTGTATCTTTTAATTGATTTAAAGCACTCAGGATTTTTGAAAAATACTTTTTTGAAGAATTTTTTTCTAAAGTAACAGGATGAAAAGTAACTAAAATGTTTTTTTTTTTAAAATTGAAACCTAAAATTTTTTCACATTCATCTTTATTTAAAAGTTTAACTTTTTTTATATTCTCTAGACCAGGTGCACCAACATTAAAAATACTTTTTGGATTTTCACCCATTTGCTTAACTCTATTTTTGTAAATTTTTGTCGATACGAAATGTAAATGAGACATTTTTGTAACAGAGTGTCTTATAGCTTCATCTATTAACCCTTCTGTTGCTTCACCACCATGAATATGAGCAATGGGTATTTTTAACATAGTTGCCGCCACCGCTGCAGCAAGTATTTCGTATCTATCACCAACTACCAATATTGTATCTGGTTTTAGTTTATTGAATGCCAGAGCAAATTTGTGAACTGCAAAACTAGTTATTTTAGCAATTTCAAAATCACTATCTTTTTTATGATTTTTAATAATTTTAACTTTTTCATTAATAATAAATCCATCATTTTGAATTAATTTATAGGTCAAGCCATATGATTTTTCCAGATGTGTTCCTGAAGCAATTATTTGTAACTTTATTTTATTAGATTTTTTTAGTTCTTTTAACGTATTAAATAAAATTCCATATTCAGCTCTTGTACCAGTTACTACGCATACTTTTTTTAAAGTATTCATTAAAAATTTTTTACTGGAGTATTATAGTGAAATTGAGAATTTAAATCTTCATATTTATTTTCTTTTATTGATTTAATAACTTCATCTATGCCTTCAGGAACTTTTTTTGAAATTTTGAAACCTAAAACTTTTTTTATTTTATCTGAGTTAACCCTGTAGTCTCTTGGATCATCTGTTTGAGAAACATATTTAATTTGTGATTTTGGTAAAATTTTACAAATTTCATTTATAATCATCTTTTTTGTATAATTTTCAGATGTATCACCCACATTAAATACTTCATAATTAACAAGTTCTTTTTTTGCTTGTAGAATAGCAATAAATGCTCTTGAAAAATCAGAAACATGACAGTAGGGCCTCCAAAAATTTTCACCATAAACTAAAAGCTCCTTTTCTAAAGCCAATTCCTTTGAAAATTGATTTATCGTTAAATCAAACCTCATTCTTGGAGACAATCCATAAACTGTAGCAAATCTTAATAATGTAGGAATAAAGTTTTCATTTTTATTATGATCATTAAGAATATATTTTTCAAATTTAACTTTTAATTCTGCATAAAGTGAAACTGGAGCAAGAACTCCATTTTCATCAAGCATATCGGTTGAATCATTCATCTTGCCATAGTTACTGCATGTTGATGCAAAAACAAATTTTTCTATATTATTCTTTTTAGAGCAATCATAAATATACTTGCTAGCTTCCCAATTGGTGTCTAATGCAAGTTTTTCATATAATTTACATGCAGGATCACCAACAATTGCAGCTAAATGTATTAATCCAAAAAATTTTTTTGAGCTTAATATTAAATCTACATCACTTTTTGAATTGATATCAACTTCAATTAATTCAAAGTTATCATTGTTTAGTAGATTCTTTATTGAGTGCTTTCCAAAGGAAAGGTTGTCAAGACAGGTGACTTTAAAACCACAGTTAATTAAATCTTTACAAACTACTGAACCAATATATCCAGCTCCTCCAGTTACTATTATATTTTGCATTTTATTGATTAAGGCTTTACTTAGATTACATAATAATTATTCATAATATTTAGTTTATATTAGTTATCATTATAATTATACTTTTAAGATACATAAATTTTTAAAATAAAACTTAAATTAAACAAACTTATACTTTTGATCTAAATTTTAAACATATCAATTTAATACATTATAACTATAAATAATTATAAAGTTATGCAATTATATTTAGACTATTTCTGGATACTATTAAGTAAAATTATCGTACTTTTAATCAGTTTTACTTCCACTATAATTTTGGCAAAATATTTGGGTTCCGAACAATATGGAAAATATCAATATGTAATCTCAATTTCAATTTTATTTTCGATATTAATAAATTTTGGTTATAATAGGGTTATAGTTAAAGAAATAAATTCTAATCGATTTGGAATATCACCAATAATTATTAGTTTGATTTCATTAAAATTGATTGGTTCTGTAATTATATTAATTTTAGGTTTTTTCTTTTTAAAGTTGTTTTATGAACATCATTTAGAGTATTTGTTTTTACTAATATTGGCCTCGTATATACTTTCCTCATTTTCTTTAAAATTATTTTTTGAGAGTAGAAATGAAAATTCATATATTTTTATAGCAACCATTTTTTCTTCTTTAATAAGTTTAATCTTAAAAATTTATTTAATAATTGTTCAGGCAGACATTAATTTATTTGGCTTCAGTTTTATTTTAGAAATTATAATATCAAATTCAATTTTGTTATTTTTTTTTTTTAAATTAAAACATTCTTTAAAATTCGAAATTAACTTTAATTTAATAAAATCAATATTTAATCAATCATATCCATTTGCATTATCTACTGTTTCTGGAACTTTATATCATTATATAGATAGAATAATGTTGGGAAGTTTTGGCGAATTTTCTGAATTGGGAGCTTACACTATTTATATTATGTTTTTTTCTTACGGAACAATCATATCTTCATCTTTAAGCACCACAGTGATGCCAAAGTTAATAAAATTATTTAATACAAATAGAAAAAAATATTATTTATATGTTAAAAATATTCTGAGTTTTAACTTTATTATTATGATTTTTATCTCAATATTTTATGTAATTTTTTTAGAAATAATTATTCAAACAATTTATAGCCAAAATTTTAAATTAAACAAAATGATAATTTATTTTCTTGCATTTAATTCAATTACAAATGCTGGAACACTTTTTTTTGCAGAATATTTATTATTAAAAAATAAGTCTATCTTAATAACTTACACGCGAATAATCACTCTTTTGATAAATGTGTTGTTAAATTATAATTTAATTCCTTTATATGGTGTCTATGGAGCCGCTTTATCTTCTTCTATAAGCGTATTTATATTTTCTATATTTATTAATTTTTTTAACCCATCTTTAAAAAATTATCTTATTTTATATTTTTTAGCTTTTAAAAATATCTTTATTAATCCCAAAAAAATATTAAAGGAAAATTATAGTCTTTATATTAATATTAAAAATATAGATTAAATTTATTATGATTTTTCGATTAATTGAATTAAAAATATTAGAACCATTATTATTTTTTTTAAAATTTTTTTTTAAAACAGAACAAGAATATTTTAAAATGTTAATGTCTTTAAGATATGTTAATAGAAAAATTTTTGCTGTCCCATTAACTTCTAATCACATAGCTCAATACAAAAAATTTAATTACTTTAAAAAAATGATTAGAAAGGATAAAGTTTTGGAAATTGGCTGTGGTAATTTAGGCTTAGGCTATCATCTGATAAAATATTTAAATAAAAATAACTATTGTGGTGTTGATATCAATAAATACGTTATAAAAAACTCAATAAAGTTAATTAATTCAAATCCAAATATTAAAAAAAAAAAACCAAAAATCCATTTAGTGCACAATATCAAAAAAGTAAATTCTTTAGCAGAAAATTATAATTCTAATGTTTTTGTTTTCTCTAGCGTATTTACCCATATGAGTAAAAATAAAATTTTAGAATATTTAAGGATGATAAAAAATTTAAAAAATAATAAAACTTTAATTTTAGCAGATTTTTCAATAAGCAAATTTAAACATTCTTATAACGTTAGAAGAATTAATTATTATTATAGTATTACTGATGTAAAAAAAATTTTAAGTATTTTTGATAACACATATAAAATTAAATCTTATAAAATAAATAGTACTTCCAAAAATTATGAAAGCTATTTATTTGTAATTAAAAGAATATAAATAAAAAAATTATGAATAAAAATTATTCTTTATATGGCTTACCTGAAAAAGTTGAATTTTGTAAAAAATGTACAATTTCAAATCAAAGACCAAGTTCAGTTGTTGAATTTAAAAATAATAGCGAAAAAAAACGAGGTATAGGTTTTAATAATGATGGAATATGTGATGCTTGTAATTACAATAATATTAAAGAAAAGATTGATTGGAATGAGAGAGAAGAACAATTAAAAAAATTGCTCTCTAAATTTAGAAAAAATAAAGGGTATGATTGTATTGTTCCTGGTAGTGGTGGAAAAGATAGCGCATTCACAGCTCACTTATTAAAATATAAGTACAACATGAATCCACTTACAGTTACTTGGGCTCCACATTTGTACACAAATATAGGGTGGGAGAATTTTACAAATTGGATGCATGTTGGAGGTTTAGATAATATTTTGTTTACACCCAATGGTAAATTGCATCGAAAATTGACACAATTGTCTTTTAAAAATTTATTACATCCTTTTCAGCCATTTATTATTGGACAAAGAATTATTGGACCCAAAATTGCAAAAAAGTTTAATATTCCTTTAGTGATCTATGGTGAGAACCAAGCAGAATATGGAAACGATATAAATGCTAACTATGACCCGTTAATGAAATCTGATTTTTATTTACAAGATGATGAAAAAAAAATTAAATTTGGTGGAATTGGTATTGATGAAATAGAAGAAAAATATAATTTTAATTATAATGATTTTGAACCATACCTACCTTTAAAAAAAAATGATGTTAAAGGATTAGATTTAAATTTTATTTATCTAGGATATTTTGTTAAATGGGATCCTCAGGAGTGTTTTTATTATGCAAGTAAAAATACTGGCTTTAAAGCAAATACAGAGAGAACAGAAGGAAGCTATTCCAAATACTCTAGCATAGATGATAAGATTGATCCGTTCCATTATTATACTACATTAATTAAATTTGGCATAGGAAGAGCAACATATGATTCAAGTCAAGAAATTAGAAATGGTAAAATTGATAGAGAAGAAGGAATTGCATTAGTAAATAAATACGATGAAGAATTTCCCATTAAATTTTATAAAGAATTTTTAGAGTATATCGATATTACTGAAGAGGAGTTTAATCAAATAGTGGATAATTTTAGATCTCCTCATTTGTGGAAAAAAATAGATAATCAGTGGAAATTAAAGTTCAGAATATCTTAATTTAACTTAATATCTAAAAATTGCTTTTGATCAGAAATATCCCACACTTCTTTTTTGGATAAAATCTTAATAAATTTAGATGAACTATCACCAAAACCAAACCTATAATTTTTTGGATATTTTTTTTTCGATTTGTAGAAATTAATTAAATAATTTTCGAAATTTTTATCATTATAGTTTAAATTCATTATAGTTTTAATTGAAGCTCTGTTTTTCTGTCTTGTACCTATGTTAATAGTTGGAGTACCATAATAGGGAGCCTCGATTATACCAGAACTTGAATTACCTATAATGAATTTTGAGTTTTTTAATAGTGTCAAATAATATTCAAATCTCATAGATGGGAGTAATTTAAAATATTTATTTTTTTTAACTTTCATTAATTCTTTATAAATTAAATTTGAGCCAGTATCATTGTTGGGCAATATGACAACATAATTTACTTTTGATTTAATTAAATTTTTCATAATAAATTTAATTTGCCGATTTAAATTTTTTAATTCATTTGTTATTGGATGATAAATTAAAATTGCATATTTTTTGAAATTAATATTATATTTTTTTCTCACTGATTGGATACTTGGTAAATTTTTTCCAAGCAATATATCAATATCAGGTGACCCAATAACGTGAATATTTTTTTTATTTTCTCC
>MDTG01014142.1_pt1 | contig 10342 bp, 5 predicted proteins | sample 811421 | NCBI WGS metagenome assembly MDTG01 (sample SAMN05326645, study PRJNA326480) | marine metagenome | isolation source: seawater | place: Pacific Ocean: South East | collected 2011
CGTCGTTGACCGTTTGCTGCTGCTGGACCGCGGCCGATTGGTCGGCGAAGGTTCTGCAAACGGCCTCGCCGATGCATTTGGCATCGAGCGCCCATGGGAGACCGTGATCAAAGGGCCAAAACCGGTGATCGATGCCGACATCGAGGACATGGGACGAGGACAATGGCGCGTCAGTGGACCGAGGATGTCCCCTGATTTGCTTGCGTCCCTCGATGGTACCGAGGTGCTCGAGCACGGACGAAGGAAGGTCAACCTCGCAGACGTGCTTGATCAAATCTCAGGGGTTGAGGAAGAATGAGTCCTGCAGCTCGGGTTGCGTGGCTGACTGGACGACGTGCTGCACGGCAGTGGATGTCCACCCGAACCGTGGTTGCCCTCCCGCTGTTGCTGTTGGCCATTCCTGGCTCTGCGTGGGGCCTCTCCGATCCCAACACCACCCTGCCCGCCGACATCCCGTTGGATACGCCGATGCAGGTGTTGTTTGTGTCCAGCCTCTTTGTGCTGCTGACGGCGACGTTGTCGGCGGTCCTCTACGCGTGGGACGGCGTAAGTCGAGACCGCGCGTCAGGTGTGCTTGAGGTCCACCTCGGACGTGGCATGGGCCGCAGGGGGCAAGCAACGGTCATCGCTGCGAGTCACCTGATGGTGACCACCCTGCCGGTCTTGCTTCTCGCCGTAGTTGCGGTGTTCATCATTCGAATACGCACCGGAGCGTGGGCCTCGTTGGGCGACAGCGTGGTCTTCCTTGGGTCGACGGCGTTGGTGGTGACGTGGTACACGAGCATCGCCCTTTTGGCATCGTCCTACGCTCGCGATCAAGGCACAGCCATCGCGTTTGGCGTTGGGGTGTGGTTCCTGTTCACCATGCTTTGGCTTCTGGTGACCAGCGTGCTTGCGGGACTTGCAGGTATCGAAGTTGGGTCCACCACCAACGCTCAGTGGGTGCAATTTGAGGCCGTGGTGGATTTGCTTTCTCCAAACGGCGTGTACCATCACCTGTTGGAACTCCGACTTGACGTGGACCGAGGACTTGGTCCCATCCCAGTCCTTGTTGCTGCTTTGGCATGGACCATCGTGCCGTTGTGGTGGTTCCAACGTCGAATAGAACGGCTGGCCCCTTAAGCACGAGAGCGAGGGTTGAAGCCCCAAGCGGCCCAGCAGGCAGCATGACCAACCGTCTTTCGGCCTGGGTCCTGCTCCTGCTCCTTGTGTTCTGCACCGTACCCTTGGCGAACCCTGCAGCGACGCTCGAAGACGTTGTTGAGGTGCAGGCCACCGAAGGCCGTCAGTTGCAGGACGTGAACTGTTCAGGGATGACCTTCGAAGACCTGTTCAGTTACGACCGTGCGGACTTCGAAGTCCTGATCGACGCCGCCTGGTCAGGTGCATCGGTTACCGCGACGGCTTACGCGACCGATGAGCGTGCTTCAGCCGTGCGCACCGATTTGGATGGTCTCTTCGACGGCTTCCCGGGTGGGAACGACTCATGGATTTCCACCGACGAAAGGGAAGCCGTCCGCTCCGTGGGACCGGCGTGCATTTCTGACATGGACACGCGAATGGCGTTCCACGAAGGCAACGGGGTGCGTGACCGCTCAACAAACCCCAATGTGGTCAAATTCATCGAAGACGGGATTGCCCTCGACGAGCGAAACCTGGTCCCAGAGGACCATCCGGACAACCGGCGATGCGCCACCTTCGGGACGACCACCGACTGCAAAGAAGTACCCGTCTCGGCGACAGAAGCCACCGAAATCGACCTGCTCATCAAAGACGGAGAGGACATCAACGCCGGCTTCGACGCCCTTGAAAACCCCGCTGACGAAGCCTTCTCCCTCTCCATCGTGACGACCAACATGACCCGTGCTGGGATGGCGTTGACCTTCCCCCTCGTCCCTGGACTGACCTTGGGCGCATGGGCCGTGCTGGATGACGGCGTGGCCAACACCAACGTGACCGCCCCCGTGATGAACCGAACCGACAACGGCAACTTGGTCGTCGAACTTGAACTGGATTACCCCGAGGCGGCCTATCCCATGCAGCGCGAACTGTTCCTCGATTTCACCACCGAGGACCTGACGATCAACGACCCTCCCGAGTGGATGAGCAACGCTCCTGAGAACGGCACGTGGATTGCCATGCCACCCAACGCCGAGCGCGTGGACCTCAGCGCCAGCGAAGTGGCCTTGTGGGTATCGGACCGCCATGGTTGGCACATGGAGTGTGAAGGCAGCGACGGCTGGAACATCACGCACACCGCTGGCGCCGCTCCGACGTTGCACCGTGGCTCCACTCAGGAGGGTGAGGTGATTTGCCATGCCGTCGACGGTTACGGCCTGGTATCCGAGGACAACCGCTCGTGGTATGGCGCTGTTCCCTTTGAGTGGAACGCAAGCCTAAACGAGGACCTGCATGCCATCGTAGAGGTCACACCTGAGGGGTCGACAGGATACACCTTGTCCGCCAACCTTGCGCAAGGCGAGCGCACGACGGCTTCGATCAGCATCCCGGTGACCGGTGCCACCGTCTTCGACCATGGTACGCAAGGACTCCGGCCCGGTGGTTTGGTCTGGGAATACCGCCTGACTGGCGGAGGATGGTTGACCAGCGAGGCCCGCATCAACCTCGGTTTGGAATTGCCCAACACCCCACCGACGCTGAGCCTCACCCGAGGCTTGGACGGTTCAAACGGCACGATGAACGCGCTTGGAACCAGCATCATAGTTGGCGGTGAAGTCATGGACCCTGAGGGCGAAAGCATCACCCTGATGTGGCGTTTGTGCGGAGCGTCTTCCTCTGACGTCCGCTTGGACGGCATGACGTGGGAAGCGAACGTTCGAACGATTGCCTGTGAGCAACAGAACGTCGAAGTCTACGAGATCACCATGATTGCAGAGGATGCCTCCGGCGGCACCTCAAGCCTCACCTTTGTTGTGGACGTTCAGTCAGACAACCCTGAATCCGTCTCCATCGTACCTGAGGAAGAGGAGAAGCGAGGTATACCTGGCCCTGGCGCAGCCTTAGGCGTGCTCTGCCTCATCGCAGCAGCCTTCAGTCGGCGCTCGAGCGGGCCTCGTCCACCGGCACCCTGAAAGGGACCTCGGAACCGAGCGGCAACAGGTGATGGCTGTGTTCGACGGCACCGTGGAACGACGAAGTCACGAAGGTGGGCTCTTGGTGCCCTTCACCGGGCCCTCGCCCGCTCTGGGCAGCGTCATGGTTGATGCAGACGGACAATACGTGGGGAAAGTGGATGGAGGGCTTGGCACCACTGAGGCACCCATCGTGCACGTGGCCCATTTGGATCGAAACCGGCCTCTCGAGGAGACCATTGGCATCAAGCTCAGCATCCGCGCTCGTCACGAAAGTCGGTTCCGAAGCGACCGTGGACGTGGCCGCGACGACCGGCGGGGTGGCCGCGACCGTTTCCAATCCAATGACCGCGGCCGAGGAAACCGTGGCGGAGGAGATTGGGATTGTCCCAAGTGCAACAATTCCAACTTCTCCTTCCGGACCGAATGCAACCGGTGCGGAGAACCCCGTGGCGACGCCCCCTCCAAGCCACGCGATGATCGCAGAGGCTACGCTCGTGACCGCGGAAACGATCGAGGCCGAGACCGTTTCCGCTCACAAGGGCGTGGACGGGATGACCGACGAGGGGGTGACTGGGATTGCCCCAAGTGCAACAATTCCAACTTCTCCTTCCGGACCGAATGCAACCGCTGCGGTGAGCCCCGTGGCGACGCTGGAGGATCCTCTCGAAACGATAGACGAGGTGGATTTGACCGTCGCGGTGGCAACCGTCATGGTGGTTTCCAGCGGAGGAACGACCGTCGCGACGGAAACCGTGGTGGCTACGAACCCAAGCCTGGCGATTGGACCTGCAACGATTGCGGCGCCAACAATTTCGCGAGCAGGACGACGTGCTACAAGTGTGGACCTGACGCTCAGAACCGTGGCGGCAACCGGCGCGGTGGCGACCGCCGAGGTCCACGCCAAAGCCAAGGCTTCGGAGGCGGCGACCGTCGTGGCGCTGACCGACGTGGACCCCGGGAACAACGTCCTTTCAGAGGAGGGGACCGCCGTGGACCACGACAAGACCGTGATCTCAGAAAAGAAGGCCGAGGGGAGGGCGACCGTCGTGGCGACAATCGCCGAAGCCCGAGGCAAGACCGTGGTGGCGGTGGGAAGAGCCGCATTCGACCAAAAGGGCCCTTCCGTAAGGCACAGGGTAAGTCTGGTGGGCACGCTCACAACCGTGGGCCAAAACCCATCCGCCGACGGCGCCGTGATGACGATTGAGGGTGGAGCATATGGCTGAGGATGCGTACCTCGACGCCCTAGAAGCCCTGACCGAAGGAAACCGCGAAGGCGCCATCGAACGTGCTAGCGCGCTGGTCAAAGCCGAACCGGACCATGCTGCCGCGTGGGCCTTGCTCTCAGATGCCTACATCCCAGAGGACAGGAACACCCGGTTGACCCTCGATGAGACGGCGAAGGCCATCGGAGCAACACGCTTCGCCGTCAAACTCGACCCCCGGAGAACGGACTTGTGGATCCGGGGTGCGGTCCTCATGAGGTCCATCGGATGTTGGGAAGACGCACTCCAATGGTGGCAAGACGCACGCCATCACATGCCGAAGGAAGCCATGCCGCTCGTGGAGCAAGCCACCATCCTTGCTGACTTGGGCATGTACGATGAGGCCGCTGAGCGGCTTGAGCAAATCATCGAAGAAAACCTCGACGTTGGCCCCAGCCAAAACGCGCGCATCATGGCGCTGTTGAACGTGGTCAAGAAGGCAGCGACAAAAGATCGTGCGATGCTGTTCCGTCCTTGGGAGCCTCATCATGACGGTTGGGACATCATCCGGCTGCGGATGCGCCGTGGGCCCATCTCTGAGAACACGATCTTCTTGATGACCGCTGGGCCTGCGCTCATGCTCTTGGTGCTCATGGCACAAAACCAGACTGAACGAGGCTGGTCTGGATTCTGTTTGGTGTCCATGGCCATCTTGGCCACGACCATTGTTGGCATGCGCCTTTCGCGGCGTTGGCACCAACAAATCAACCGCCCAGCATTGAACCTCGTTCGGGCCATGGACGTGGAAGCATCCTCAGGACACGTGTTGATACCAGAGGACATTCGAATCTCCAAACTGCATGCCATCCTGCTGCAGCGCACGCCGCTCGCCTACCAAGAGCGGGTGCTGAAGATTGTCGAGCGATCGCGTTCGTGGCCAAAGGGTCACCTCCCCCGCCTGCCGGATTTTGAATCGCACCTCGACGAAGTTGGCTTCATCGAAGACGAAGAGGTTGACATGGACGCGTTCGAAGAGGAAAAAAACGAACTCTGGGAAAGCGAGTAATTGTCTCCGGTTTTCTTCGTCATTCGAGAAACTCTCTGCTTTGTTTAAACGCTCTCATTCAGCGATAGACGACATGTCTCGACGTTTGAACACTTTACCTGCCACCGAGCAAGACCTCCGTGCTCCTGCTGAACACCTCCACGCGGAACGCGGCGATTGGACCATGCACGCCGTGTCGGTTTTGGTTGACGGCGTGCATGCCCTTGCCTTCGTCGGGCACGACGGGGCATGGAGCGAAGTTCTCAGGTTGGGTTTCTTCGAGCCTGAACCTCCTGCAGGTATGCCGGAGAGCCTGCGCACGAAGTACTTCCACTTCCCTGCACCAGGCCGCCTGTCGTGGGGGCATGACGGCCAGGAACATGAGGTCATGCTCGTGCTCGACGACCAGCCGGTGAACGGCTGATCACGGCCGATGCCGTGAGCCATCACTGCTGCTGAAGGGCCGCTTGAGCGTATTGCGCCGCGTACTGTTGCGCTGTCGCTTCATCGTAGCCCTGCTGCGTCAATTGCGTCAGGTATTGCTGGTAGTACTGCTCGTACAAGCTCGCACCTGCCGGTGCAGCGGCTTGCGTCGCTGCTGCACCGCCGAGTTGACCTGCGTATTGTTGCGCATGAGCACGAGCGGTTTCCTCAGGATAGCCTTGGGCCACGAGCTGCTGAACGTACTGCTCAACCGGGTCCTGTTCGACCATGCCCATCGAGAAGTCGACGCCCTTGACGCCATCATCGTCTCCGCCTCGGCGGAGGAAGACCAGGGTCAAGAGCACGATGACCAACAAAGCGCCACCGATGCCCGCGATGACCGTCACGTTGAGCCCAGAGCTTCCATCTCCGTCACCGCTCGTGTCGACCGGTGGGGACCATTCGCCCGTCACCGGGTCATACGTCCATACGCCTTCCCACGCGCACTCACCATCAACGAGGACAAAGCGGCCGCCGGCTGCTTCTGCGTCTGGGTCGGCCTCGAGCCCTTGACAGGGCGCGAGGTTGATCTCGAGCCACTTGATGGTGACCCATCGCTCTCCAGAAGTGCTGTCGTACTCGTAGATCTTGACGAAAATCCGTTGCGTCTGACTGACGTTGGAGTACATGCCGTCCAGGGAGAGGTTGAGCACGAAGCTGTCACCGTCACCCAAACCGGGATTGGTCTTGGCAAAGGCGCCATCGGTTTCCGCGTTGAACTTCTGAATTGGCGACAAACCGAAGGTCTCCTCCTCAAAGGCCAATTCGACAAAGACGTCGGATTCGTCCTCCGCACCGGTCACCACTGAACCGGAGACAGAAATTGTGTCTTCTACCACGCGTGAGGAGTTTTCCCTGCCCCAGTCGAGGGTCACCACAGGCTCTTCGTCACCGAAACCATCGGGAACGACAACGAAGTAGAAGCGGAACTTCTGAGAGGTTTTGTCGGCCCCGTCTGTGACGATCAGTTCGATGCGAACTTCCGCTTCTTGCTCACCAAAACTGTCGATGGTGACGTTACGGAAGGTGTAGGTCCACTCACCTTGGCTGGCCGCGTTTTCAGTGTACACGCCCTTTGGCGAGCGGAATTCACCGTACGGTTCGTCGTTGTAAACGGTCCACTCGTACGTCGTGATCCCGTTACCGCTGAGCGCGTCTTGGTCGGACGAGGCTCCGGCGTCAAAGTCGATGGAGGTCTCACCGCTCTCATCGAGGATCAGGCGATACTTCTCCCACTCACCTTCGACGTTCTGGATGGTCTTGGTTCCGGTCAACTCGAGCTGTTCAGCGTAATCTCGGTCCTCGGTCACCACGATGGCCGAGGCGTTTGGATTGTATTCATCCGCCTCGAGGTCGTTCGTTTGTACGACCACTTCGATGGTGCGTGCGTGGCCCTTTGAGTCGTGGAGCATCAGCGTGACCGTCCACTCGGCACCCGTGCGGCAGCCGGTCACTTCGGAAATGTCCGCCTGACAGAACGTTGCGGTGGGGTTGGCCTCCGTGCTGTAGCTCACACCACTCGCCATCGTGCTGCCGTCCCACGCGGTCGGACCGTCCAAGATCCAGTCTGCGGTCAACGGTTCGAGGGTTGCGGTGGTGAAGCCGAACGTAAGTTCCGCATCGCTCTTCATGTAACGCAGTTTGTACTCGTTGGTCGAGGCGTCCGTTTCCGGAACATCGCCGTTGATGGTCAGGTCAAGACCGTTCCCGCGCGTGCCGAAGCCGTTCGGGTAGGGTGTCACATTGTAGGCAAGCATGTTGCCGAGCAATGGGAAGGTCGCGCTGTCCGCACGAGCCGACACCGTGGCCACGTCCATGGTGGTCACAATCATGCCACCGTCGTAGTGGGAACACACACCAAGAATGGTCTCGCTTTGCTGGACCGTGTCGGCTTGGGTGCGCAGGAGGCTCTGGAAGGAACCACCGGCCTCCATGAAGCCGCCACCGTTCGGACCGCATTGAGCGGGCACGGAATCCGGATCGTTTTGAGCGGTGCTCACGATGGCCGTAGCGACGGTCGTGTCGGCATCGAAGCCCTGGAAGTTGGTGCTGTCCACGTTGTCGAGGACGGGGTGGAAGGGATCTGCGATGTCGAGGTCAGCGTAGCGGATTTTTGTGGTGTCCGTGGCTCGGCTCTGGATGTTGAGGTCCAGGGGCAAGCGTGGGTCTGTGGTGCCAATGCCGTACACTTGGTCGCCACGTGGTGCCAAGTGAGCCTGAATCGTTCCGCCTCCGTTCATGAAGGCCTCAAGCGTGTCCTTGCTGTCGCCCAGCTTCTCGTAGTATCCAAGTCCGCCGTCACCGATGTCCTTTGAGGCAAAGGCCGTTTGCCAGGGAAGCAAGACCTTGTTGTACTTCAGGATCCATGTGGTGGTCAGGTATTCGTTCCATTCGTCAATCTCGTATTGGGTGTAGGACATGCCCAGCAAAGCGAGGTCCTGCTTCACGGTCGAGGTTCGCGTGGTGCTCTCGCTGAGGATCGCGATGTCGATGGCATCGGCAAAGCTGGCGTGGAAGTAGCGCACGTTGCCGCTTGATTCTCCCGTCGTGGCGATGGTGGCGCTGTAGCTGATGTTGTAGGTTCGACCGTCCATGTACCCAGTCCACGGGGCAAAGCTCAGCTCGACCCGCTCTTGGGGCTCGAGCACGATTGGATTGCTGGTGGTACCGTAGGTGGTTGTGTGGGCCGTCGTGGGGTTGACCGGGTCCGTGATGTCTTCAACGTTCATTGTGAAAACGTACTCTCCGGTCAGCACACCGTTGATGGCCGAAAGGCTCCAGTCGTGGGTTTCCGCGGTGTCGGTCGGGAGCACGCAGGCCAAGACTTGGTCCTCAAGGCAGGCGAGTGTGCTTGGTTTGGACAATGAGATGTCCACCGATTCAACGTTGAAAATCACACGGGCCAAGTTGTTGGACGTCTCGACCTCGTCAGCACCGAACCAGGCCGTTCCTTGGGTGGTGTTGTCGAAGATGGTCTCGGCCTGAATCATGTAGACGCCGGCGGTGAAGTCATGGCTTGCGACCACGGTCTGTGCCACGTCTTCAGCATCCACACCCGTTCGGGACACGGTGTATTCGTTGTCCAAGGTGAAGGTGAATTCCTGCAAAGAGATGTTGTTGAACGCGATGCCCTTGAAGCCGTCGTTGATGCCGTTGCGTCCGTCGTCGTCCGAGCGGAACACGAAGTCAATCTGAACCGTGCTTCCAGCCAACGAAATGCACTCACGCTGTCCAAGGTTGATGCCCGAGGTGGTGTTGGTGACGATCAGGTGCGTCAAGTCAATCGAGCGGGATGAGACCAGGTCGTCGGTGTTGAAGAAGACGTTGTAGTTGCCACCGGTGCCGTCGTTGCGAGCGGCATCGCCGGTGAACTGAATCTCGTCGTAGTTGATCACCTGGGCTTCGGTGCCGTTGATGAAACCGTCATCGTTCAGGTCGGTGCCGCAGGTCCCGTCTTCGTCGTAGTCGTTCCACTGGCCAAGCAAGTTGGCCTTGAAATCGGTGCCGTCCTTGTTGTAGCGGAACTCGATGGACGCCGTGTCGCTTGGGTCGTTGTTGCCTTGTGAATCGGTGGTGAAGAACGTGTCCGCATAATACTCGAAGTTGAGCGCGACGAAGTCACCGGTCATGGACGTCATGTCAACGTCGGGGATGGTCATCGTCTCGTTCCATTCCTCGCCGTATCCGTCAGTGGCGGTATCGCATGGGTGGCCAAACCAGTAGGCGGCCTCACCAAAGATGGCTTCGGTACAGGAAGCCTCAGTGTAGATGGCTCCGTTGGGGTTGCCGTCATGGGAGAAGCGGTAGCCTTGGCTCGTGGTCTCGAAGGATTCCTCACAGACCTGACTTGGTGTACCGCAGTAGATGTCAGAAGGCAAGGCAGAGAAGACCGAGGCCTTGACGTCGAAGTCCACCTCGGTGTTGCCCCAGTTGTTGGTGGTGACCACGATGTCGAAGGTGTCCTCAGCATAGAGGGCACCAGCGCGGAAGTTCTCGATGCCTTCCACCGCAGGATCATACACGTTGAACGGCGTGAGGTAACCCACCAATTCGTCGTTCAGTTCTTGCTCATCCCACGCGTTGTTGGACAGCACGGCTGACACACGGTAGGTGGTGTCGTTCACCAGGCTCGCGGTGATCGAGGTGGTGTATTCCTCGCCGGGCGCGAGCGGGTTGGCCGCCAAATCGATGGTGGCCTGCGACTGTTGCGGGTTGGGGAAGAAAGCCGTGTTCTGCTTGTAGATGGTCAGGTTGTCCACAGCGAAGCCGTCGTAGCCGTCCCAGAGTTGCTCGTCGTCGTCGGCGGTTGAGCCTTGGAAGCCCGTGCGGAAGCGGAAGCGGATGTCCACGGTCTCGCCGGCCCACGGTGAGAGGTCGAACTCACCGAGGTCGTCTGCAGTGAAGTTTTGCCAACCGTAGTAGGTGCTGAAGAAGTACACGCCGTAATAGAAGCGCGATTCGGCGGCTCCACCGTTCAATTGCTTGAACAAACGTTCGTTGTCGAAGCCACCCCA
>MDTG01192838.1_pt1 | contig 10342 bp, 9 predicted proteins | sample 811421 | NCBI WGS metagenome assembly MDTG01 (sample SAMN05326645, study PRJNA326480) | marine metagenome | isolation source: seawater | place: Pacific Ocean: South East | collected 2011
AGTTATGTAAGAAGATAAATCTGAAATTAGAAATGCTGTCACTGCAGAAACTTCCTCGCTCTTACCCCACCTTGCCATCGGTATATTAGATAAAGTCCAATCATATAATTTTTTATTTTTTTTAAAATTACTAAAGTAACTTGTTTCTGTAAAACCAGGGCTTACTACGTTCAACCTTATATTTCTGTCAGCAAATTCTGTAGCTAAGCATTGAGTAAGGCTTTTCAAAGCTCCTTTTGTAGCTGAATATCCGCTCAAATGTTTAAAGCCTGTTTCACCCACAATAGAACCAATATTCACAACTGAGGATTTTATGTTATTTTTTTTTACATATTCTATATAAATTTTTAATATCTCAAATATAGAGAAGAAGTTAATATCAAATATTTCTTTAATGTCATTAGGTTTGATTTTTTCAAATTCTAATCTTTGTCTTATTCCCGCATTGTTTATTAAACCATTTATGAATTTTTTATCTTTAATAGACTGATTCAATATTTTTTTAATTGTAGATATATTTCTAACGTCTCCGTGAAATATCTTAAGTTTTTTGTTGCTTTCAAATTTTTTAATATCTGATTTAGATCTTGTAATTCCATATATGTATGCTCCAGATTTTAAAAAATATTCAACCATTGATTTTCCAAGTCCTTTACCTACGCCGGTGATTAAAATGTTTTTATTTCTAAGATTCATTTCTCAAATATAATATACAAATTGATAATGTTCAATGTTTGAACAACAAGGTATGGCAATATATTAGGTAGAATACTTATAAAAATCCCCCCAAAAACCTCTCTTAAAATTATTTTTTCTAGAGCAAATGAATTTACTCATATATTTTTTATAACCTTCATGATCAATGTGATTTAAGTTTTTTGGATATTTAAAAGCTTTGTGATTGCTGAGATTTATAAAAGGTTGATTAAAAATTATTTTTCGCCTTTCAATTCTGGCCCTAAATTCAAGTCTCTTGAGCAATTCATTTGAAGTCAGAAATATTGCTGGTTTTTTGTAAATTACAGGTAAATTTAAAGCTGTTGTAGAAGGATGTAAAAAAACATATTTACAGTTGCTAACTAGTTCATGGCTTTTATTTACAAAGCATTTTCTGTTGTTAAAGTATCTTTTATTAGTACTTATATTTGTTGTTCTTGGATGAAGCGCAATTACTATTTTAGTCTTAAATTTTTTTTCAAAAGTTTTAAAAAAACTGTTAATTTCTTTGAAATATAATTCCGATACAAACCTTTCGTTATTTAAAAGTTTGTAGTCTCGATGATCAATTAAGTTTTCATCTAAGAAAACGGCGTAATTTTTACTTTTGTTTTTAAATTTTATTGACTCTTCTAGATCATAAGAATGGGATTTTATTATTTTTTTTGAGTTCGCAACTGCATTAATTTTTATACCTGAATTACCTCCAATAATTGCAAAATCAAATTTGAATTGGATTTTTTTTTGATGTCTATTAAAAATTTTTGAAATTAAAAATTTTGATTTAATTATTAATTCGTATAAATTATTTAAGAAAAATCTTGAAAATAAAGTTTTTAAAATCAATTTAAAATTTCTATCTGTAATACTTTCAGGTACGAGATTTACACTTATATAAGCCAATTTCATATTAAAATCTTTTTGGCATATTTTTCCAATTTTTAAATGGTGAATATCATCTAACGACATCAATCCAAGTTTAGGCTTATGTATATTTAAATTTTTTTTTAGATCATGAAAATTTCTTATAATAAAGATATTTTTTTTATTTTTCAATTTTGTTTTTCTATAAAAATTTTCAATATTATAATATTTTATATTAAAATATTTTTTGGCTTTGTATATAAGATGTTTCCTTTGGTAAAATTTATCAAATGGTACAGACAAAAAAATTATTAAATTTTTTTTTTTCATCTAGAATTCAAATAAGTTGTTTCATTTTTTCCTGAATTTATATCAATATTAGAAACAGTGGTTTCTCCTGAAGGGCTATTAACTGCTAATCCAATTTTTTCTATTTGTTCCAATTTTAACGTTTCCTCATCAAATGTATACGTCCAACGTCTCTTTGGAATTTGGAAATCCAAATTGTCATGAAAATAATCTTTATTTTTAGTTTTTATAGCTAAATATGGCTGAGTTCCAAAAATGTCTTTATCTGAAATTATTTCTAAAACATGTGCTTTGTCATTTAGTTTTTTAAGATTAATTTCAAGCTTACAAGCGCCAATATTCTTTAAATTCAGTGATTTTCTCATAGCTTCTGTGGCCTCTGCGAATTCATACTGCACTTTAGGATATTTATTACTTACTGTTTTGATTAAATAGTAGGCTTCCTCAACATCTTTTCTTAGATCTCTAAAGTCATGATCAGCGAAAGATAAAATAACGCTTTTACCTTCTTGAGCTTCCTTAAATGCTCTGTCAACTTCCGTAAGATTTATATTAGCAAATCTCGTACCCACATTTAAGCATCTTGCAATCCACCTTTTGCAATCACCTCTAGATTGATAATCGTCATGAGCTGGATGATAAGGCTCCCAAGTAACTGGTGCTCTTCTCCAATCACCAGATCTACCAGCAGACAAATCAAATTGATCCTCGTACTCATTTGATTTTTCTAAAGATAAACTAGCATAATCAAAAGGTATAAATTGCTCTAAAAACCAATGGCTATCTGGTCTTGTAACTTGAAATCCAGGTCTATTGGTCGAGGGAAACCAAGCTCTATCAATTATTCTTCGAGATAATACTTGAAATAATTTATCAGTAGGACCAAGCCATCTGGTAGCACATAGGTGAGCATGTTTAACCATGGGATGGGGATGATAGTGAAAGTGTAAACCATCTTGTTTAGATTTTGTTTCTGTAAGAACATTTTTATAATGATCAAATATTTCATGATATCCAATTTTTCTACTTCTTGGATTATATGTAAAATCAACATGATCAACACAATGCCAGTTATAAATCCAACCTTTTCCATTAGAGTCTAAAAATTTATTTCTAAAATTTTCAGATAAACAATCCATTAACATATCGTCAATTTTATCCCAATTATTATTATAATTTAAGTAATGTGGATTTAATGTATTTTTAACAGAATTCTCCAATCCATTTAAATCAACTTTTCCCTTTTGAAGTTTTTTTAAAAGTTGCTCGCTAGGCTTAAGATCTAAGTGATATATATGTTTTAGTCTTTCAAAAGTTGCCTCTAAAGTTTCATTTAATGGCCCTTCAGTATCAACGCAATGAACTACATATACTTTTTTCATAATTTAATTTTTTCCTTTGTTTTTTAAAAAATATTCAGCAAGTGCAAGATCATATTTATAATCAACATCTACATTATAATTGTTATTTACTTTAAAAAAAAAAGTTTTATTTTTTTTAATTAAATCTTTATGTTTTTTAAAAAAATCTATTGTACAAATATAAATTGAACCATCAATGTAGTTACATAGCTCTAAATAATTTTTTCTATTATTAAATAAATATCTCCATTTTTTATTTTTCTTAACGATTATTTCATTTGGTTTTTCAATTAAATCTGAAATTGTTACTAAACTTTTCAGTTTCTTTTTTTTGAATACATTTAAGCAAGTAATAATTTCTCTAAAATTTCTTAAAGGAGAAGTGGGTTGAAGCAAAATAAAATTTTTATAATTCTTGTTCTTTTTTTCTAAGTATAAAATTAAATCTTCCACGACATCATTCATATTAGATTTATTTGATGCTAGCTTTTTAGATCTTTTTTTTGTTAATAAAAATTTAAATTTTTTGCAGTAATTTAAAATTTTATCACTATCACTTGAAACATATATATCTGCAAATTTTTTAACTTTTTTGCACGCATTAATTGTGTAATAAATTAATGGTTTACCATTAAGGTTAATTAAATTTTTGTTAGGAATTCTTTGAGATCCAGCTCTTGCAGGTATCATTATTAAATTTTCAATCATGCAAATTTGATTAAGTTTTTTCCTAATTTAAGGTACTGATTATTTTTTTTATTCTTTAGTATTGGTATTGCTATGCTTTTTTTTAATATATTATAGCTTATTTTAGACCTTTTGATTTGGTTCTTTTCTAGTGCATGATCCCAAAAAAAAGAGCAGTGCCACTCCATCGCATCAGGTAAGTTTTTGGTTCCAAAGCCTAATTTTGTAAGTGATTTAATTATTTTCAATCTTTTTTTTTGATTTTCTTCAAATAAAATAAATGTGTCGAAAATTCCAGTGCTATTTTTTTCCTGTTTTCTTAGTTTAAATTTTTTTGATAAAATTCTCTCTAAAATTTTATACTTTTTTTTGTTTGAGCTAATCATTTTTTTTAGTTTTTTTAATTGTACTATACCTATTGTTCCCTGTAATTCGGTCATTCTATAGTTGAAGCCAAAAATTTTTCTTGTATCTCTACCTCTTGGTAGTTTCTTATTATTTTCATGTCCATGATCATGATATTGTCTACAATAATCATCATGTCTTTTTTTATTTGTTAAAATCATCCCACCTTCACCCGTAGTTATAATTTTACCATGATCAAAACTAAAAACCCCAATATCACCTATTGTGCCTAAATATTTATTATCGTATTTTCCACCAACTGCCTCACAATTATCTTCAAGAATTGGTATATTATGAATTTTTGAAATTTTAATTATTTCTCTCATATTGCAAGAGGCTCCAAGCATATGAACAGGTATAATTGCTTTAGTTTTTTTATTAATAAGTTTTTTTAACTCCTTTACATCTAAATTCAAAGTTTCATCAATATTAGCTATTACTGGTTTTGCTCCACAATCAAGTATTGCTTCGATAGTAGCAATAAAATTAAAAGATTGTGTAATTACTTCGTCACCAGGTTTTACATTTAGGGCTTTCAGAGCAATTTTGATTGCAGCAGTTCCAGATGTTACTGCAAGACAATTTTTCGATCCAAAGTATTTTTTAGCTTTTGACTCGAATGATCTAACATAAAAATTTTTCCTTATTTTATCAAATCCGTGGGCCATAAGTACCCCGCCTTCGAGAAAAACTTTTTTGACAGCTTGTTCTTCAAGTTTATTTATCCACTCAAACCCTGGCATTATTTTCTCTTAAATAAATTTGTTTTTTTAAACTTTGTAAATATTTATTTTTGTGTGATTTATTAAATTTAGACTTTTTTGGTACATACCTAAGTGTAATTCCTTTTCGAGGAGAATTGCTTTTATTAGGTTCGCTTCCATGTGCCACCATTGTATTATGAATTAAGCAGTCACCTGGGTTTAACTTTGGATAGACTTTTCTAAATCTTTTTAACATTTTTAAGTTTTTGACTGTTTGTGAACTTCCAGGGGCATGGGAAGGAACATGATTTAACAATCCTATTTTATGGCTTCCTTTGAAATAAAAAACACCTCCATTTCTTTTATCTGATTTATTTAGTGAAATCCAAATAGTTAATCCCTTATTTTTGTTTAGTGGAGATAAAGACCAATAAAAATTATCTTGATGAACAGGAGATTTTAAACCATGTCTAGCTGGCTTTGCAAAAAATTCAGAACCGAAATTTTTTGCCCTTTCTTTAATGAGTGTCTTTATTATTTCAATGATTGTTTTATCTTTTCTTAATTTTTTTATCCAAATCCAATCTTCCATATTATGGATAGAATTGATTTTTTTATTAGTCAAATTCATATTTTTCCTAGTTTTCGCTTTATATTTTTTTGTAAAAACTCCAAGGCTTTTGTTCATCTCGTTCAGATTTCTTTTCGAAATAAGGTTTTTGTAAACGACAAAACCTTTTTTTTCATATTCTCTTTTTAATTTTTTTAAAATCATTTTAAGCAATTTATTTAAGTTTCAAATGTATCAGAATGTTCATTATTTGAACAGAGCTAATTTACTATTTTTTCAATTTTTCTGCCGCTTCCCGGTATTCACTCCATTGACCTACATCCACCCATGCATCATCTGCAATAGGAAATACACCTATTTTTTTCTTTTTTTTCTTCATCGCAGAAATCAGGTGGGTAATATCAAACTCTTTATTTTTTGGTATTAAATTTACTATCTTGGGATTAATTAAATATAAGCCAGTATTTATTAATGCTTCTTGTCTTGGTTTTTCATCAATTTTATTTAGAGTTCCGTCGCTGGTTGTTTTGCAAACTCCATAAGGGATTATAAATTGTTTTGCAGCAACAACCATAGTTAAATCATTATTTTTGTTTTGATGAAAATTATACATATCACTTATATTGGACTTAATAATTATATCGCTGTTGGTAACAAAGATTGGTTTATCATTGTTATTTTTGAGTAATTTAAGTGAACCAATTGTACCCAGTGGTTTTTTTTCTACTAAAAATTTAATATTAAATTTGGATTTAATTTCTTGACAATATGATTTCATCGTTTTGCTCTTGTAGTTTAATGATATGTAAACATCCTTTATTCCGGAATTATAAAAATTATCTAAAATATGCTCTAACACAGATTTGTTATTTATTGGTATAAGTGGTTTTGGTAAAATACTTGTAAATGGTTTTAGTCTTTGGCCTAGACCACCCGCCATAACAACTAATTTTATTTTTTTGTTTATAAGCATATTTTGAGTTAAATCCTTTTTAAAGGCTTGATCCCAAGTTATGATATCAATTACTTTTTTTTTTTTGTAATTACGGGAATCAAATCATATTTTTCTCTTAGAAAATCATTTTTTAGATCTTTTAAATTAAAGTTATTTTGATAAACAAATTTTGGATTTTTATTATAGTATTTTTTAATGGATTTATTCAATTTACGGCCAGAAATTATAATTGACCTTAAATCTCCATCTGTAAGGGTGCCCAATAATTTATTATCTTTATCTACAATTATTAAACATTTGCTTCCAGCTTTTCTTAAAGTTTCCAAAGCTTCTATTAGCGATATATTTGGTCTAGCTAAAGTTTTTTCCATATTTTTTTATGTCATAAAATTTTTTTTTATTCAAATCTTTACTCTTCACTATTTTTCTATTATTTAATATTTTTAATATTTTACCACTTGTATTTTTTTTATAATAGGGATTTTTCATCTTTCCTATTTTCTTTTTAAATTTTCCTAAAAGAATTTGAGTTAAAGCTTTTTTAAATAATTTAAAGCTATAATTTGTATCAATTACTGAGGCGGGTTTAATTCTTCCCTCCTGTCTTGACCCTATATTAATAGTTGGAATACGAAATGAAGGTACTTCGATTATCCCGCTAGATGAATTTCCAATAACAACATCGCAATATTTTAAATAAGAAAAATACAATTTTTGACCCATTGATTTTATATATCTAAACTTTTTACGGTCACGTTTACAAAACTTATTGATAATGTTTTTGATTATTAAGTTTCCAGGATCAGAATTAGGTGAAGTAAACACAATATTAGTATCTTTAAATCTTTTTAAGTAGTTCATCAAAACTGGAATAAGTTTTTCAAATTCTCTGCCATTTATTGTTTCTGGGTGTAAAGTAACCAAAAAATTATTCTTATTAAATTTAAGATTAATTTTTTTTTCAATTTCTTTTTTTTTAAACTTTGGAATTTTAATTATATTTTCTACACCTAATGATCCTACTGAATAAATATTTTTGGGATTTTCTCCTAGTTGAACAACTCTTTTTTTATAAATAGCATGTGAAACAAAATGGATGGCTGACATTTTTGTTATTGAGTGTCTCATGGTATCGTCAATAGATGATAGTGTTAATTCACCTCCATGGAGATGAGCTATAGGTATATTTAATATTAAAGATGCATATGCAGCAGCAAAAGACTCATATCTATCGCCTACTAATAAAACTAAATCAGGATTTAAACTTGACAATACATTGGAAAATTTAATTAAAGCCACACTCGCGGATTTTGAAAAGTTTTTTTTTTTATTAGTATTTAATGGGAGATATATCTTTTTTGTTATTTTCAAACCGTCATTTTCAATTTCTTTAAAAGTATTTCCGTAGTGTGCAGACAAATGCATGCAGGTGGCGATGAGTGATAGATTGATATTTTTTGTTTTTTTCATTTTTTTAAGTAAAAAAGAGGCAATTCCATAGTCAGATCTGGATCCAGAAATAAAACAAATTTTAATTTTATTGTTTTTAGTCATCAGTGCCATCCTTATTTACAGTGTGCCTTAGTTTCCATTCACCACTAACTTTTTTCCAAAGATGGGGTGATCTAAAATTGTCAATGCGCTTTATGAAATATTTTGGGTTTATATCTAAATATTCCATTATTTCATTAAAATATCTGCTTGGAAATTCTCCATCAAATCTTTTCACTAACGCTTTAGCTTCAGACCTAGAAATATGATTGTTTCTTATTTCTTGAGAAGCATCGTCTGTGCATCTACCAAATCCAAATTTTATGAATCTTGTATAGTAATGTAAATCATCAATTTTATCATCGATGCTATTATACTTACTATAAGTTCCCTCAGTCCTGTGGGGCCGAGCTCTGAAACCAGTGTTTGCTACAGCGTAATAATAAGCCTCTTGGGGAATCCATTTCAGATAATAACCTAAGTAATGAATTTGTATTCTAGACTCTTTGTAAGCCTTGGCTTCAAGAGGCAAATAGATTTTTAAATCTGAAAGTTTAAGATTATACCTGGAAATTAAATCCTTGACTTTAATTCCAGATAAATAAACATTTTTTAAATTATTCATGGTAAAAAAAGATCTATCTCTAAGAGCTTTCGAATTATCAGCTAAAGGATTTCCATACTCTGCTTCGTTTTCTCCATAAAAAACTAATTTAATGTTATGCTTCGCTGCAAGATATGGTGCAAGATTTTTTTGTCCTAAAATAAAAGTTTGAAATGGATGTAATAAGTTCTGAATTGCTAATTTAGTGAGTATTTTCATAACTTTAGGATTGGGTCTGTGAGTGATGTTTTCAAAGCCACCTACACTTAACCAATTTTCAAAATTTCTTTTTCCATACTCAGTATATAAAATTGGGGGCCAAGTTATAGTTAAGGGATTCATGCCAAATTTATATTTTAATATATGCGCTTGATAAGCGCTATCTTTACCGCCGCTACCTGGAACTATACAGTCAAATTCACCGTTATTTTTTCTGTATTTTTCCAAAAGCTTTAATAGTTCTTTCTCTCTCTTCTTCCAATTAATAGTTTTTTTTATTTCTGCCTGAGAGCAAGCATCACAAATTCCCTTATCATTAAAATTTATATATTTAGCGTCCTTTCTTTCTTTGGTGTGCTTAAATTCTGGTATCGAAGCTGGATATTGATTTGGAGTTACACACTTTTTACAAAAAAGAACTTTTTTAGGTAAATTGTATAAAATCTTCATATGCTTATATTTTTTTTTTAAAATTTTTGTATATTTTTATACCTTTTTCTCCGCTTCTCTCAGGATGAAATTGACAAGCAAATAAATTTTTAAAAGTCACTGATGAACAAAATTTTTTTTTACCATATGTAGTTTTAGTAGATATTATTTTCTTATCCGGGGTATCCACATAATATGAGTGTACGAAATACATAAAGTCCTTTTCTGAAATTCCATTTAGTATCTCATTTTTTTTTCCTTTTTTAAAATTTATTGAGTTCCATCCAACATGAGGTACAGAATAGCGAATTTTTGTTGTTTTCTCATATTTGAATTTTTTTACACTTCCTTTAAAAATATTTAATCCTCTTGTTTTTCCAGACTCTTCGCCTGAGGAAAACAATAATTGCATGCCTAAACAAATACCCAAAAAGGGCTTGTTCATTTTAATAAAATTTTTAATCGGCTTCTCTAACTTTAATTTTCTCAACCTTTGCATTGCTACTTTAAAAGAGCCAACCCCGGGAAGTATTAGCGCCTTAGAATTATTAATTTCCTCAGCGCTTGATACAAATTTTGATTTTATTTTAATCTTATCACAAGCCAATTTCACATTATATAAATTGCTAAGTCCCAAATCTATTATTGATATGTAATTATTCATAATTTTATAAAGGCGGCCTTACGCTAATTTTTTTCTCCAATAAATAATTTTTTATCGATTTTATGTTTTCATTTTTAAATGATTTAAAATTTTTAGCCTCACTTAAAAAAAATTCTTTATTTCCCTCTAGAAAAGTTTTTGATTTATCCTTTTTTCTCATTATCTTTAAACTTCCGTAATGCAATAATGATGATATAGCAATTCCATCACACCCAGTTTTATTAAAAGCCTCTTCAACATGAAATTTATTACCGACTCCACCATGTGCGACTACCGGAATTTTTACTTTATTTGTTATACTTGAAATTAATTCAGCGTTTAAACCATTACCAGTTCCTTCGTTATCTATAGAAGTTAATAAA
>MDTG01240474.1_pt1 | contig 10342 bp, 10 predicted proteins | sample 811421 | NCBI WGS metagenome assembly MDTG01 (sample SAMN05326645, study PRJNA326480) | marine metagenome | isolation source: seawater | place: Pacific Ocean: South East | collected 2011
CTCCATACTTTCTATTATAAATATAAGTAAGAGTCTCGCCTACCCTTTTCCCTTCATCATAACATGATCTGGAGCCCATAGATGGCAAATTTCCATTATATGATTCTTTTATTGGTATATTATTTTTATCAGGATCACCATATATTTCACTAGAACTAAAAAAAATAAATTTTGAATTTTTATTTTTAGCTAACTCTAAGAATTTTCTAGTTCCAGTTATAGCTACATCAAGGGTTTCTAAAGGATAAGCTTTGTAATAAAATGGACTAGCTATACCAGCAGCATGAATTATAATATCAATATCACTATTAATTGAAATATCATTCAAAGCATCTTGATTAAAAAATTTGAAATTATTTTTTTTTAAATTTAGCAAAGAAGAATTTCCAGTTATTGAATTATCTATACCAAATATTTTAATATCTTTTTTTAAATAATTTTCGTTTAAATATGAAAATATTTTTAAGAAATATCTTCCTAGAAATCCATAAGCGCCAGTTAAAATTATAGTTTTGTTTTCTAAAAAATTGAGAGTATTATTGTCCAGAGAATTACAAATTAATTTAATGTCATCATCTAAATAAAAAGATTTCATCTATTTATCACCTTCAAGTTTGGGAAAGGAATTAAAAATTTAGCAGTTTTACTCAAATTTTTCCTATTATTCTTTACTATACTATCAGAAAAATTCCAAGCAAGAATTATTATATAATCAGGATCGAATTTAGTTAAAAAAGAATTTGAAACTATTTTAATATTTGTTCCAGGTAAGTATTTATTTTGCTTAAGCATATTATCATCTATAACATAATCAAAATATTTATATATATCGAGGTGATATAAAAATGTTGTTGCTTTTGCAGGAGCTCCATATGCGATTATTTTTTTATTAAATTTTTTCTTCTCATTCAACATAATATGTAATTTAGTTTTAAGAGTATTAATATTTTTAAAAAAATTAGTATACGTAGATTTTAAATGTATTTTATTTTTAACTTCTAGAGAAACTTTATTTAAAATGTTTTTATTTAATTTTTTAAGTTTTAAATTTTTTTTAACATAAAACCTAAGAGATCCGCCATGTGTTGAAATTTTGTCTACTTTAAATATTATTAGATTGTATTTTTGAAAAAATTTTATCAAAGGCTGTATAGTATGATAAGATGTATGCTCATGATATATCATATCAAAATAGTAGTTTTTAATCATATCCATTAAATATTGAACTTCAAAAATAAAAATAGTATCTGAATTCATTAAAATATTTATGTTAGTAATGAACTCTTGCAATTCATTAGTATGAGCAAATACGTTATTTGCAATTATAAGTTTTGGTGGCTGAAAATTTAACTTAATTTTTTTTGTAGTTTCAAAATTAAAAAAACTATTCAAAGTTTGTATATTTTGCTTATTTGAAATTTTAACCAAATTTTTTGCTGGATCAACTCCAAGTACTTTTATTTTATTTTGTTGAAATATTTTAAGTAAAGTTCCATCATTAGATCCAATTTCAAGAACAAAATCATTTTTTTTAACTAATTTATTATTAATTACTTTTTTTACAAAGTTTCTAAAATGATCTACAAAAACTTTTGATGTGCCAGATACATATAAATAATTAGAAAAAAGTAAAATTTTATCTACTACATGTTTTAATTGCACGTGGTTACACGATCTACAAATAACTAATTCTAATGGAAATTTTTTTTTTTTAAAATTAATTGTTTTGTCATATGAATTGGCTAAGGGAGTATCTTTTAACTTTGCTAATTTTAATAATTTTTTACCACCACATAAAACACAATTATTTTTAGTGTGATAATTTTTCATTTTATTAATTTTGAGTTAATAGGGGTACCTATTTTTATATTCATTTTAGCCGTTTTTCCAATAAAGTAATCATATTTCATTGGAGATGCACCATACCCAGGTCTAATAGTTTTTATATTTTGATTTGATAATTTATCTCCTTTAAGAATATTTTTAACACAATAAATAGATCTTCTAAACTTCAAATTTTTTTTCTGTCCACTTGATACTTGATATTTTTTATTATTTGTTAATATCCAAGATTTGATCATTGACTCTTTAAGAGTTTTTATTTCTTTTCCTTGCAAAGAAAACTCAATATCAAGTCCTTTTTTTTGACCATTCTTAGATATGTGCTTTTCAATTAAACATGCGCCTAAAGTAATTGAAGAGGTTGAAACTATCAAATCCTTAGAGTGGTCAGATAATCCCACATTTAATTTGAATTTTTCTTTAAGTATCGTTAAATTATTAAGATTAAATTCTTCAATTTTTGCAGGATAAGAACTGACACAATATAAAATTATTATATTTTTTGATCCATACTTTTTTAGAATATTTATTGATTTCTCTACTTCTTTTAGACTGGCTAACCCAGTTGATAAAATAACTGGTTTTTTAGTTTTAGCTACTGCTCTTAAAAGTGGCAAATCTGTGAGTTCAAAGGAAGCAATTTTATAAAAAGGACAATTAAGTTTTTCAAGAAAACTTACAGCAGTTTCATCGAAGGGGGTACTAAAACATTCAATATTTAAATTTTTACAATAATCAAATATTTCCTTATGCCATTTTAGAGGTGTTTGAGCTTTTTGGTATAGTTGATATAAATTGTAACCTTTCCATAAGCCATGCTTAATTTTAAAATCTGCAGATTTAAGATTTAAAGTCATGGTATCTGGGGTAAATGTTTGAAGTTTAATAACATCAACATGATTTTTTTTTGCTTGGTCAATGATTTTGAAAACATTTGTAATTTTGCCATTATGATTAGCAGAAATTTCACCAACTAATATAGGCTTATTATCACCACCAACAGATATATTACCTAATTTAAATTTCTTATTATTATGCATGAGATAGTGTATATAAAACACATATATAATGATATTATTAAAAAAAGTAACTAATAAAGATAGTAGATTTATACTTTCTTGGAGAAATGAAAATCAGACAAGACTTTATTCAAGAAATCAAAATATTATTTCTCAAAATGATCATAAAAAATGGTTTAAAAATGAGATTAAAAATAAAAAAAATATTTTAATAATTGCTTATCAAAAAAATACTAGAGTTGGCTTTATAAGATATAATTATGTAGAAAAAAATTGTTATGAAATTTCAATAAATTTAAATCCAAAATATAGAGGAAAAGGCATAGGGAGTATTTTTTTAAAAGAATCTGAGGCATTTTTAAAATATAATTGTGTAATTACAGCTTGTGTGAAAAATAATAACAGTATTTCAAAAAAACTTTTTGAGAAAAATAATTATATAAAACTAAATAGTAATAAAAATATAATTAAATATATTAAAGTTCATGATTATAAAACTTACAATAGATTTAAGTATTATGAAAAAATAATAGGTGAAATAGAAAAAGTAAGAAAAAATAATAATGTAAATTGGATGGATTTATTAAGACTTGCCTTTAACTCATCTCCATCAAAAGCTAAATTAATATTCAAAAATATTTTAGGTGATGACAAAAAAATTAATAACTTAAGCAAAAAATTAGCTAATCTTAAATAATATTTAGAGTTTTATCAATATATTTATCTGGAATCGATCTTATGCTACTTATTCCAATATCTAAATTAATAGTTCTCAATCCAAGTTTTTTAGCAACAACTAAAGCCATTGTTTCACACCCTACTAATGTAGTCGATAATGATAGGCATTTCAGAATACTCATATTTTTATCAAAAAAAACATTATTATATTTTTTTCTAATGAATAAATATTTTTGTAAATTTTCACTTGGGTGCAATCTAAATAAAATTTTTGCTTTCTTATTTGATAATTGAGATATAAATTTTATAAATATTTCCAAACTTGAGATATTAATCATCGGGTTTGCTTTTGTATTTTTTTTAAAGTTATTAGAGGCAAAAATATAATCGTATTTTTTATTTTTATTATTAAATTTTTTAAAATTTTGTTTTAAATTAATTAAATAATAATTATATTTTAATTGAATTTTTATATTTTTAAAAATTTTTTTTGCTAATCTAAGAGCTAGTATATCTGTTACCCATATTTCATCAGGAAATATATATTTATTATTTTTGATAAATCTTTTTTTATAATTTATCCAATGGTCTATAAAAGCAATAGTTTTTATTTTTTTTTTAAAAGAATTAATTACATCTATTTCAAGTCGTGATATTAGTGAAGTCCCTGTAATAACGAAAACATAGTTTTGGTTTTTAGGTATACTTCTTTTGATCTTTATTCTTGGAAAGTTTTGCTTAAATATTTTAATAGCAGGTCCTTTTAATAAAAAGTCATAATCATAATTATAACTATAATTTTTAGCCCAATTAGATAGTAAATTAGCTGATCCAGCATCATGACTAGCTATTAGTACTTTTTTTTTCATTATATAATTTTATTAAAAACTTTTTTAAAAGAATCAATTATGTGATCTAAATTTTTTTTAGAAAAATCATATTTACACATTTCAATACCTATAAAATCATTGTCATTTAATTTTTCTGCATTTGGACAAATACCTTTATAATATTTATACGTTTTATTATTTAGTGACCAAGGGAACGATTTATTACCATATGCTATTTTATTTTTAAAAATTGGCAGTAAATGTATGTTTTGATATTTAGTCATTAAACCAGGAACATTTTCTTTGTTTAATAATTTGTAAATTTTACTTTTATCTAAACTAATTATTCTTCTATCAATGATTAATGGAAATACATAAAATGAATGTGTTTGATTTTTTGGGATGTAAGGCACAATTATGCCATTAATTTTCTTAAAATTAGATATTAAATATTCTGAATCTTTTCTTATTTTAACAATAATCGTTTTCAATTTCTTTAATTGTTCAATCATTATACCTGCTTCAACCTCACCCATTCGATAATTTCCACCAATCATATTTTGCAAGTTATCCTTTTTATTTAATGTAACTTCTGCGTGATTTCGCAAAAGTTGCATTTTGCGTGCTAAGATTTTATTATTTGTAACTAAGATGCCACCTTCACCACACTGAATATGTTTGTGACAATTAAAACTAAAACCACCTATATCAGCTATAGTTCCCGCAAATTTACTTTTATAACTAGCCATCGGAGATTGTGCACTATCAGATATAGTTTTTAAATTATATTTCTTTGCTAATTTTAATATCGGAGTCATATTTGATGAAAGCCCAAAAATATCCACACAAATAATAGCTTTTGTTTTTTTTGAGATTTTATTTTCTATTTTTTTTTCATCAATACAAAATGTTCTATAATTAATATCAACAAAAATTGGAATTGCATTCCATTGAAGTATTGCCATGACTGTTGCGCTCATAGTCCAGGGAGGTACAATTATTTCATCACCCGGACAAATATTCAATGCGCCTAAGGCTATATTTAATCCAGAAGTCCAAGAATTAATAGCTATAGAATATTTAGAACCTATCAAGTTAGACCATTGTTTTTCAAAATCTCTAACATATTTACCTCCATAAAAAAAATTGTCTTGTGATGCTCTAAAGCCGGATAAAACCCCAGTTTTTAATATTCTAGAAACAATTTTAATTTCTTTTTGGTCAATTTTATTAAACTTTTTTAATTTGATTTTAGGCATTTAACACACGACTTATAATTCTGTGAGTTTGATGAGCTGTTTTAATATCACATACATAATCTGAACTGCTTGTTATGTCTCTTATTATATTATCATACACATTAAGTTGGTATTTTTCCATTTCTGTTTTTATTTTTTTTATACATTTATTTTTTTTATTATAAATTGTAATAAATGTATTATGAGAATTTAAATGTATTTCATTTTCTAAATTTATAATTTTCATAGTATTAACTCTTTTATCTTTTTTTTCCACAAATTTAAAAACAAAAATATTCTTTTTAATTTCGAAATAAAAATTGATTGGTTTTGAATATTTTTTTTTTATTATTGATATATTTTTTATATTTGACTCTCCATAAACTTTAATAATAAGAGATATGAAATGAGAACAATTGTTAATAATAGATCCTGTGTAAAAAATTTTTGTTATATTTATTTTATTTAAATTAATATTTCCTTGCCTAATAAAAAAATTAATAATATTTTTTTGATAATTTCTTATATAGTTTACATAAATTTTAATCTTTTTTTTTCTTGATAGTTTAATTATTTTCTCACACTCTGATAAATTTTGGCCAACTGGTTTTTCAAATAAAATGTATTTAACCTTTTTTAATTTTTTACAAATATCATTAAATATTGATAAGTGGTATTTTGTTGGTACAGCTATTACAATCATATCTAAATCTAATTCCTCTAAATAATCTAAATTTTTATAAGTATTAAATGTATCTAAAATTTTTAAGCTTAATATATTTTTATTTTTATCTATTAAGGCTCTTATATCGAAGCTTTTATGACAACTGAGTGATTTTAAATGGCTATGGTAATAAAAGGATGGTTTTTTAAGATCATATTCTAATCCAATTTTACCAAGGCCTATGATAGCAACCTTTAACACAAAAGCTATATTAAATTAACTCTTACCAAGTCTTCTTCATAACTAATTTGCTTTCTAGAATTACCTCCTAATGTTAAAAAAAGAGTATCTTCTTCAAAAAACATTGCGTGTTCTACCATGGGAGGAGTATAGAAGGTTTCATTTTTTTTAATCAGCAAATTACTTGGTTTTTTTGTGTCTCCTACATCTCTCCAATAATACCTTATGCTTCCTTCTAAAATTGTACAATAATGCCAATCTGTTTTATGATAGTGATTTGCCCTAATACTTCCTTTATTTGAGGTTATTAGAACAGCACTTTTCATATCAACATCTACTATAGGCTGTATAACACCTCTTTTATCAATAAAAGGTTTGTCACATTTAACTATTATGTTTTTTTCAACAGGGTGCATTATAATTTAAATTTGATAATATTTATAATCTATTAAAATTTTTTTAAAATCTTTTTTATTCATTTTTTTCCAATAAGTACCATTTTTTGGATATTCAAAATCTTTCAAATTTTTTGATAAAGATAAAATTTTTATTGATTTATTAATACAATACAATGATTCAAGGTATGACTTTATTCTAATATCATAATACCTATCCGCTTTACTATAACTTGTAAACTTTTTATAAATTATTGGCCCTTCATCAATTTTTTCAGACATAAGATGGCAAGTATTTCCAAGCCTATCATTATTATAAATAGCCCATTCAACACAATTACAGCCTCTATAATATGGCAAAATACCTGGATGACAATTAAGAATACCAATTCGCGAAGCTTTAAGAATATTTTTTTTTAAAATTCTTGGAGTTCCAAGGTTTACTATCAAATCCGTTTTTTCATTTCTTATAAAATTAGCTAAAATTCTACTATTATGATTTTCAAAGAAATAAAATGGATATTTATTTTTTACTTTATGAATTAACTTATAGTTTAATTTTTTTTTTGTACGAAAATTAAATGTATTTACTATTTCCTTATCATCATAGTTATCAATAATTACTTTAATATCATGCTTTTTTAAATTATACTTATCTAAAAAAAGAGATAAAAGAGGGTGATTTAATGTACTAAAAATACATATTTGCATTTATTAAATTTTTATCATTTTTTCAGCTTTTTTCCAATCCTGCATATTATCTATATCTACTACATCATGGTGAGGAATAACATATGGTATACTAATTTTTGAGAATATAATTGGGTTATTTTCCCAACTATTAGATCTAGACCAATAAAATTGACCTGCATCATGGTATAAAGTTTCTAGATCTTGAGTTCTTTTAAAAAAATTTTTTTTATCAAGCATTTTAATAATATTATTTCTTATATAAAATGATCTTTGAATTGGGTAATTATATTCGGTTGCTGAAAAAAGAAATTCTCTATCAGACTCTGTAAAAATCTTATATGCATTTTTTAAATATTGAACTTTTAAGAAAGGATTTGTGGCATATACGCAGCATACATTATCGTATTTTTCACCTTTTTTTTTTAAATAATTTAATGCATGAATCATCACTTCCGAAGTAACAGCATAATCATCTGATAATTTTTTAGGTCTTTTAAATGGTACCTCTGCTCCATAATTAGAAGAAATTTTTGCAATTTGTGTATCATCGGTTGAAACAATAATTTTTTTAAAAAGGTTTGATTTTTTTAAAGCGGATATAGGCCAGTATATCATTGGCTTTCCATTAAAATTTTTAATATTTTTTTTTGGAATTCTTTTACTTCCTCCTCTTGCTGGTATTATAGCTATATTATTCATAGTTTGAAGTAAGATAATTTATTATTTTAGAAATATTTATTACATCTTGTTTCTTCATGGATGGAAATATAGGTATACTTAAGCACATCGAATAAAATTTTTCAGAATTATAAAAATCTTTTTTTTTAAAATTGTATTTTTTTTTATAATATGGCTGATGATACAGGGGGATATATAAAACTTGGGTACCAATATTATATTTACGAAGATTATTCATAAAGTCATATCTGCTAGTATTTATTTTTTTATAATCAATAAGAATTGTATATAAATGATATGCATGACTTACATTCAAATTAGGTTTTGGAATTATTATATTAGGGTTATTTTTTAATTGATTATCATAAATTTCAGCAATTTTTTTTCTTCTTTTAGTAAATGAATCTAATTTTTTAAGCTGACTATTACCTAAAGCACTTTGTATATCTGTTAATCTGAAATTATAACTAAAATTCTCCATTTCATAATACCATTGGTTTACTTTTTTGGTAGATGTATATGCTAAGTTTTTGTTTTTAAATGATTTGATATTTTTATGCATACCATGATTTCTATAGAGTAGAAGTTTTTCATAAATAGAAGAGTTATTAGTGGTAATCATTCCCCCCTCACCAGTAGTTATTGGTTTTACAGGATGAAAACTAAATGTTGAAATTTCAGAATATTTACACGATCCAAATTTATATTTTTTATAACTTCCACCAAGAGCATGGCATGAGTCCTCTATTATTTTACAATTATATTTATCTGCTATTTTTTTGATTTTTTCTAAATTACTAGAATTACCTGCATAATGCACCAAGACTAAAACTTTAATTTTAAATTTTTTTAATTTTTTTTCAAGATCGACTTCGGAAATACAATAAGTGCTCATATCGATATCAGCAAAAATAACATTACCACCCAAAAATTCTGAGCAATTAGCAGAAGCTAAAAAAGTGATTGGGGAAGTAATAATTTTTTGAGATTTTTTAAAATTTAAACTTTTTAATGCTATATATAATGCGGCTGTTCCATTTGAGCATGCTACAGCATATTTTGAACCTACATATTTAGCAAAATTTTTTTCGAATTCGGCTATCTTAGGACCTTGTGTTATAAAATTAGATTTAAGAGTATTTAAAACTTCATTTATGTCACTTTGATCTATATTTTGACAACTATAAGGATGAAAGGATTTTAATTTTTTCATTTATATTCATCTTTTAGCGTTTCAAAATTACTATAAATTTTATTATCAAAGTTTTTATTTTTATTTTTATTAAAAAAATCTTTTAATTCATTAATCCCTGTTTCTAAGTCTATCTTTGCCACAAATCCCATTTCATCTTTTAATTTTTTTGATGATACTCTATAATTTCTTTTATCAGTCAGTCTTTTATCTATTTTAAGTTTTGAATTTTTAAAAACTTTTGAAACTTTTTTTGCTAAATCATTAATCTTCATGTTTAAATTGTTATTAGACAAATTAAATATTTTATTAAAACTTTTACCACTTCTATCTTTAATAAGATGTATTATACATTTATTTACATCTGAAACATGAATATTTGGCCTCCATTGGTCACCTCCAAAAACATTAAGTTCTTTGTTAATATGAGCTGATTTACTGAAAGTATTTACAACCAAATCAAATCTTTGTCTGTGAGACTTGCCAAAAACTGTTCCAAGCCTTAAAATGGTTGGATTAAAATTTTCATTTGTAATATTCATTAAACATTGTTCGGAAAATAATTTAATTCTAGCATAGTATGATTGAGGATTTACAAGACTCTTTTCTGTCAATAAACTTTTTTCACCTTTAGTATAACCATAAACACTACAAGAAGAGGTATATATAAACCTATTTACTCCAAAATTTGCACACAATGAGGCCATTGAATTCAAAGCCAAAAAATTAGTCTTCAAGGCTGTATGTGGCTTTTCTTTTACTGAAGGATCTCCGACTATTTCAGCTAAAAAAACAACACAATTTACATTATCAATAGATTTAATTTGTGTTTCAAAATCACATATATCAGCATTTATAATTTCTAAATTTTTA
>MDTG01144644.1_pt1 | contig 10341 bp, 16 predicted proteins | sample 811421 | NCBI WGS metagenome assembly MDTG01 (sample SAMN05326645, study PRJNA326480) | marine metagenome | isolation source: seawater | place: Pacific Ocean: South East | collected 2011
CAGATGATCAATTACATGAAATGCTTACAAATGCTGATGCAGATGGTGATGGTATGATATCATTGGAAGAATTCAAAAAAATGATGGGTTCAAAATAAGGAGCAAAGGAAGAATGTAGTTCGACCAATAAAAAAGTGTGAGATAACCCTATAGAATGTTAAAATAATGTTTTCTAAATAAATTATAAATAAATTATAACAAAATTATTTATAATTTGTAAATATTGACAATTTAATTTATTTATATTAATAAATGGTTAATAAAAATATATTTGGAATTGTTTTAAAAAATATAAATTTCATAGTTGTAGTAATTTTATATTTAATGAATAAAAAAAAAATAAATTTTATAGACAAGATTTACTATGTAAACACAGATAAGTCTTCTAAGAATGATTTAATAATAAAAAAATATAAAGACAATAATCATATAACCTTTTACCATAATATTCCATATTTTGATGATGATCTAATAGATCATAGAGATAAATTACATATACTATCACATCTAACTTTGTTAAGAATGATATCAAGGAATAAAAAAAATAATTTTTATTTTATAATAGAAAATAACTATCATAATAATTTTCAGAAAGAATTAAAGATTGTATCCAAATTAAAAGTATTAAAATGTTTACCTATATTTCATTTAGTAAAGGATGTTGATTTAAAAGATAATAGTATTTGTTATATTATTAATAGATTATCTGCAAAAATATTAATAATAGTTTATATGATGGCTATAAATAGAATATATCTAGATTAGTATTTTTTTAAAGATTAGATACAAAGCTTTCTAATGATTGAATATCTCTCCCACCATTATAATCGCTTACTTTTCCATCTTTAAAGACTTTAATTGTTGGGAATCCTTGTATTCCGTGTTTTTTAGCTTGTTCACCATTAGCATCAGCATCTAATTTAGCAATGTATACTTTTTTGCCATTTCTAGAAGAATGTCCATTCATTTTTTGTGTTAAAGTATCCCAAGCAGGTGCTAAAGTTTTACAATGTCCACACCAAGGAGCATAGAATTTAACTAAAACAATATCTTGTTCGGCGATGTTTACTGGGTCAATTGCGGTGATACTACTTTCATCTCTATATGAAAAATCATTAGATTGGAAATTTTCATATATAAAATTTCTATGATAATCTTCTAAACCTTCTTCAGTTTGTACCATATTTTTTTCTTGATAGTTTTGATATCCAAGATATATTAAACCAACCAATACAAAAATAACTACTAAACCAACAATAAAATGATGATTTTCTAATTTTAATGGTTTTAAAACTTTACTTTTCATTTCTTTATATTATAAAGAAATATTTTTTTATAGTTATTTTTTTAATAAATCACAAATATCCATAAATTTAAATTTTCCTTTAGATGTTAATTGAGAATCTTTAGAATATTTTTCAAATTTGTTTTGAATTTCAACATAGTTTTCAATTTCGTATGTTTTATCTCCAATACAACTGATTATAATATATAAAGAATTTATATATTCTTCAGTATTATTATTCATTTCCATATTATTTTTATGTGTATCAACATTTTTAAGGATAGACTCAATAAATAATTTAATTTTATTAATACCAATAACTTGATTATTATGTAATTCACCGATAAATTGTGAATAACCCTTAACATAATCTTTTTGTTTATGATATTCATATTCATCTAATTCTTCTTGTTCTTCTATTTCTGATTTAAATATATCTAAATAACTATCACATTTACCTGATATTAAATTTGATACTAAACAATCATTTGATTCATCTTCTAAAGATATTAAATCTTTGTATAATTTTACATAACAATCACAAAATCCAGGTTGACTGACAGCTTTTGTAAACATATTTTCAACTGTATATTCTAATATACTTTTATCTTTACATTTATCTAAAATATTTTTTTTCATTTTTTCATAATTATTGATATTTATTTTATTTAGTAACAAGGTGATATCTCTTTCAGCATTTTGTGATCCATCTTCATTAGCAAATAATTTTTTTCTCTTTTGCTGTTTATTTCTCCAAGCATTATCTTGAAATTTTTTATCCCCACCTTTCTTTCCATAGAATTTAGATGGTTTTTTTTCCAAAAGGAATTTAAAATATTTATTTAATTCTTTATCTATATCTGATATATACTGGACTGTTTCTTTAGGTAATTCACCTATATTTTCAGAATTTTTTAAACTCTCTATAAAATTTATTGTATATTTCTGTGAATTTTTGGTAGACATATGATAATATTAATAAATAAAAAAAAGATATATTCAAATTTTTAAATAAATTTATATAAAAAATAATTTTTTAATTTTTAATAGGAAAATATATTTAAGAATAAATAACAAATATTATTTAATGGAGGCGGAAAATTTTATTAACAACGATTATTCAAAATTAAATAGAGAAAGTAGAAGAAAAAGAAGAGAAAGACAAAAAAAAAAAAAAAGATTCAATAAGAATATTGTGAAAGATAATAGTGTTGAGAATTTATTATTAATAATGTTTTTAATTCTTATTTTTTTAAAATTATTAGAAATGTTTTATATTTAAATTAGTATAATTATTTTCTTATTATAATAATAATGGATAAAAAAGAAATAAAATATACTCAATGCTATTGGCAAGCAAATGGTAATTTAGTATGTCAAAAATTAGATATACCTTATGATGAGAATAGACATCAAAACTATGTTGAATTTAATGATTTTAGCACACCTAATCAAAATTATAATCCTAATGGATATAGAGAAAATCTACAATATTATGAATCCGCAAATAATTATTCTTGTAATGTCCCTTGCAAAAAATGTAAAAGGCCTGAAAACAATAATTATGAATGGATGTCGCCACAACAAACATTAGATAAAAAAAATTATATGTTAAATACAAAACTACAAGAAAATTCTAATAACTATTACCCATCAAAATAAATTTTATAATCAATTGTATTTAAATATTTACAATAAAATATTATATTATTATAAATATGAATCTAATTATACTTATAATAATACTATTATGCATTACTTTATATAAAATTTATAATGATAATAAAAAGAAAAATAGAAAATATTTTATAGGAATTATTTTTATTTTTCTAATAATCTATATTATAGTCTATTTATTATTTAATATAAAAAATAATAATATACATCCGAAATATACATCAACTATAATTCCTGGATCTAAATATTAGTTAATTTTTTTATGTTGCCTTCTATTTCTTCAGAATATTTGCAACCTAAGTAATTTGTATTTATCCATAAATGTGATAGTTTTTCTATTTCTTTATATTCAACATCATTTTTTGGATTATTTTTTGCAATTAACCAGCACCTTTTATAATAATATATTTCAGGTTCATTTTCATTTCTTTCTATAAAATAGCTCATACCATTATAAGAGAATTCCATATTTATTTATAATTAAATAAATATACAATTCAAATTTTTAAGTATAAATATAATTCAATTATTTTGGAAATTCTAGATTTTTTATTTCTCCATTATAAAGCGTTTGACTGTGTTTAGGACATATATTACAATCTGATCTGATAGTAGTAAATAATTGTTTACTAATAGCTGGCGACCAAGTAGATTTAATTTCTGTTGGTGTGCTTACAGGTAAATATAAAGGTTGTATTCTATTCCAAGCTGATATATTTTGAATAACATTATTATTTTTCATATTATTATTAATTATTTCCCCATACCCTCTTATATTTGACCATCCTTTACTTTCTTGTGGAAAACACTCATTTTTCCAATTACAAGTTGGCATATTATAATTATTTTTATCCTTAATATTCATAATTATATATATTAATATTAGATAATATATTTAATTATAAAATTATCAACTAGAAATGTAATTAATTTATAATTACTACTTTTCTAATAATTAACCAATATACAATAATACCGATCAATAAAAAAAACAGTGTTTGAATGAATGCTTCTCCAAACATAGAATTCTGAGAAGGATTTGATAAACAAAACAAAAATTGTGCGACAATTTGGATTACAGACATTCTTATTATATCATTAATTAATGGTATATACTCTTTATCTATATTAAGATCAAAAGAAAGTAAAGAACTCATAATTATTATTATTATTATTAGATATTTTTTTTTCTTTTATTACTAATCTTTCTATAATTTATTTCATATTATAAAAATAATCTGGATAATTCATATTATAAAAATATTCTGGATAATCTGTAACTATTCCATTTATATATTTTTTTTTATAGAACAAATTACCATAATCTTCAATATTATTTATTGTATAACAAAAAATTATTATTTTATTAAAATATGATTTAATTGAGTCTAAAATATTATAATCAACCGAAATAAAATCAAGTGATTTGATTTTTGTATCATTAAATTTTTTATTGAAGTATTCTATATTATCTTGACATAATATAATACCTTTTTTATATTCAAACGGTAATGAAATAATATAATCTATATATTCAGGGTAAAAAGAAGCTAAATAAATGGAAGATCTTTCACATTCATATTTTAACACATAATCATCTAATAATTTTAATAATTTATCAAAAAATATTCTATATTGATTTTTGTTTAGTTTATTATTTTTGATATCTAAATATATTTCTTTTTTACCTTTGATCATATCTAATGCTTGTTTAAGAAAAATTATATTATAATTATTTATTAGATAATTACTGTCTATTTTATTAATCCTTTCATTTTGACAAAAAAAGCACATAGAATTTTTTATTTTTATTTTATCATCGTGGTATAATATTATTTGATTATCTTTTGTTAATTGAATATCTATTTCAATCATATTAATTTTTGAATTTATAAAATTATTTATGGAAATTGAACAATTTTCTTCTTTTTTAAAATTATTAATTCTTCCTCTATGAGATATTATTTTCATTCCTATCTAATTAATAATAAAATTTTCTATAACACGAATTTAAAATTCAAATAATTCTGGAAATATTATATCAAGACTGAATAAGGGAGCTTGATAAAATGATTGTGAAATACTGTCAACTAATGCAGGTCTTTTTCCTTCTATAAAATGTCCAATAAATTGAAATACCCATCCTAAAATGAACATATAAAAAGAAATACGGTTATAATTATAATAAAAAATTATTGTATTAGCAATATGTCTTAAAAATATAAAATACAATAACATTGTTATCCCTATATCTGTAGATATACTTAAATAAGATACGGTATATAATGAAATTATAAAATCTGAAAATTTGATTTTGTATACAATTTCATTTTTTTTATTATAAGAAATATAAAAATTATTTAAAAAAATTATTATGGATACTATTATCATTGGTATACAAAAAAAATGTATAATCCTATTAATTGTATTGCTATGATATTGTTTGTAAAATTCTAATTTTTGATACATTATAATTAATATAATGTCTAAATCTTTAATTAGTATTTCAAACAATAATACATACATTTTTTTTTAATCTTTTCAAATATCCAATATGATATTTCTCCCATTTTTGTTTACTTTTTACAGAATGAAAATTATAATCTGTTAAACAATCTTTAATACAACCTTTACGACTCATAAAGCATTTTTTCCCTCCTGGATGTATTTCTATTAGATTTGTTATATCATATACTTTATCTTTACATAAAATCCAACAATTATCTAATTTATTATGTCTATGAACTTCTTCTATATCAAAATATTTTTTCATATAATAGTTATCATATAATCATAAAAATATAAAATTTAAATTTATTGAAAATTTGATTTAATATATTTAATTATATAAATATGGAATTCTCTGATCTAGGGAAACGCTGTCATTATTGTAATAGACAGGATTATTTACCTTTCCAATGTGATTCTTGTAATAATTATTTTTGTAAAGAACATTGGAAATGTCATAATTGCAATCAAAAAAAAAAAGAATATAAAAATATTAAATGTCCGCTATGCTTTAAGAAATTTATATTAGAAGAAAATGAAGATGAAAATAATTATATTTCTAAACATTTTGATAATTCTTGCTCATATTTTAAAGAAAAGTGTTCTTTTAAAAAATGTAAGGAATATAATTATTTAACTGAATGCAAAAAATGTAAAAAAAAATACTGTATTAGTCATAGACATCACGAATGCTAAAATCAAATTTATAAAAGTAACAATTTCATTTCTAAATTTTTAATTCTTTATCACTTAAAAATAAATATTTATATATAATAATGAAAAGAAGAATATATGTTGATGGTATATTTGATTTATTTCACAAAGGTCACGTAATGCATTTTAAAGATATAAAAGAATTAGATAATGAAGATAATTATTTGATTGTTGGTATAATATCTGATAAAGATGCTAAAGATTATAAACGTTTACCTGTATATGATGAAGAAAATAGAAAAATTTTGGTTGGTTCTTGTATATATGTTGATGAAATTATAGAAAATCCTCCTCTCATAGTCGATCAAAAATTTATTGAAGACAATAAAATTGATTTAGTTTGTCACGGGTTTTTAAATGAAAATGATGTAAACAAACAAGAAAAGTTTTTTGAAATCCCAAAAAAAATGAATAAATTTAGAGCAGTTAATTATCACACAGGGATATCTACAACAGATATAATAAAAAATATAAAAGAGAATTATTAAATAATTCTGTAATTGAAATTTATCTTGTGCAATTTAATTTATATACAAATATTTGACAGGTTTTTTATTTTTTGATAATTTTTTGTCTCTAGATTTATAAATATATTTAATAAAATCTAATTCTTTATCCCATTCTGAAATATTAATTTTATAAATATTACCTTGTAAAGGATTATATATTTCTATAAAATCAATAACTACTTTTTTTTTATTTATTTTTAATAATGACACATAAGTTAACAGTTGTAATATCCATTCTAATTTAACTTCTTTACTATTTGAACATTTAAAATCAATTATTTTTCTCTCTGTAATATCTATTAAATCAATCTCACCGTGAATATCATATTCATAATTAGATATATTATATTTACATAATAATTTATTATTACATAGTTCTTGCACATATTTTTCTTGTATATCTTTTAAAATAATAGAGTTATCTATAAAACAATCAGAAACATCTTTATATAATAACCTTCTTCTTTGATCATAAATATTACCGCATAAAGCTACTCTATATACATCTTTTAAAATATTTGTAGATATATTTTCTTTATTTCTATAATTCTGTAAAGATTTTAACATTTCACTTTTAAAACCTTTTGGTAAATAATCTTTTGGAACTACAATTACTTCACTCATTTGAAATTTATTTTTAACAGAGCATTCTAAAATTTTTTCAATAATTTTTATTATAAACAGTTTATCTTTATAAGATATTTGTTCAATGTAATTTTTATCATTACTATCTGATAATATTTTTATATATAAATTTGGATTAATACTGCTATCTATTTTATCAATATTACACAAGAAATTATTCTTATATTTTTGATACATAAAAAATTCCAATCTTTCTAATACTACAGCTCCAATAACTGTATTAGCAATATGATCTTTCAGACCCTGAGATTTTTTATTTTTCTCTCCAATAGATCTTGTTATGAATCTGTCTATAAAATTTCCATAATCAGAATGTAAAAAATAAGTATCTATTTTATTATTATAATTATGTGTTTGATGAACAATATTTTTATTAATTTCTATATTTGGTAATAATTTTTTTTTTCTTAAATTTTGAAAATCTTCTTCATTTAAATTTTCTATTAATTCTGTAACACTATTATAGTATTTACTATTTCTAAATTGTGTGTAATCAAAAAATTTTGTTTCAAAATTGATAAAATTATATAATTTTGGATTTATTTCTTCAATAAATCTAGTGATATTATTAGATGTAAATGTAATGTATAATATATTTTTTGGACGTGTAATAGCAACATAGAATAATCTTCTTTCTTCTTGCAAACTAAAATTATCTATTTCAGAAGGGAAATATTTATCTTCACAACCAATTAAAAAGACAACTTTCCACTCTAAACCCTTTGCTTTATGTATACTTGTTAAAGTAACGTGATCAGGTAATAAATTTGGTTTTTTATCATTATTATTTGTTATTAATGCAACATAATTGATTTTTTTATGACTGCTTAAATTAAATTTTTCAAAATCTTCTTCCAATATTTTTAAAGGATAATTATTTCTAGAAAGGATAGCAATATTATCAAAAGATATATTTTTATCATAACGTAATGATATTATATGTCTTATAATTTCTTGATTCTGAGATTCAAGATTATAATAATGTTTTATAATTGGTTTTGTATTACAAACGGTATTAATTGGAAACATTTTTTTAGCTATTTGATCTTTATTATTTTTTATAGAATTATTAGCAAAATTTATTATTTCAGGTGTAGATCTGTAATTAAATAATAATTTATAAGTTACAAAATTATCTATGTATTTATGTAGATTTAATATATATTCAATATTTGATCCTCTAAAACTGTATATATTTTGTGCATCATCTCCTATTAATATTACCTTACTTCCATTTTTATAAAAATTTAGAATAATTTGAAATTGTATATTATTTATGTCTTGAAATTCATCAAAGAAAATATACTCATAATTTTGTAATATTACTTTACCATCTTCTGTTTCTAAATATTCTAGTAGTTTATTAGAATATTCTGAAACACCTAAGAAACTAGATTCTTCTTCTATTTTATATTTATAGTAGAATTTTTTAGATATACTATCTATCGTTCCTATTGTTATATTTGGCATATATCCAAATAAATCTGTAATTTTATTTTTAATAGACTTTACAGCATCCACATTGAAAGTAGTTACTATTATTTTTCTAGGGTCTATATCTGAATCAATTAAATATTTTAATCTGCATATTATTGTAGTAGTTTTACCAGATCCAGCACAAGCAATTACTCTCATATTCTCTTTAATATTTGCTTTTACTATTTTAATTTGTTGTTCATTAAGGTTTATTTGTTGATCACTCATTTTGAAAACAGAATAATCATTATTATTATCTATATTGTTTATTTTATCTAGTATCTCAATTAATTCAGATTTTTTCTTACCACTATATTTTATCCCTTTATCTTTACAAATTTTTACTAAATCATTTAATTTAATATTATTAAAATCCATTTAAATATACTAACGCATTATTCCTTTAAATATTTAGACCATTCTTTTAATGATTTACTATCATCCTGAATATTAGATGCTAAGGTATATATTGAAACAGCTATTAAGAAAATACATAATAAATCTATTTTCCTTATTTTTTTATTAAATATATAATGATCAAACAGTAATGTAAAAATTACTGTGCAAGATAAAACTGCGGGCATTAATATGCCTGCTGGATATTTTTTTAATAATGTTACATATAAATAATAATTAATAACTGCTATAAATAAAGTAAATGTTGTCATTAATATTAATTTTTTATTATAGAATTGACAATCATATTTTTTTCTATAAAAGACGTAGAAAAAAAATAGTAGAACAGGTATTAGACATAAAAGTGATTTTAAAACCAAAAATTCAATAGGGGATAAAATACACAATGGAATTTTGTCTACAAAAGTTATTGTGCAAGTAAAAAACCCAACAATTAAAGTTCCTAAAAGAAATATCATTATAATTATTACAATATTTATTTTTTAAACTAATTTATTAAATTAATTCTTTTTTTGTATTATCTAATTTTATTATGAAAGAAAACAAATTATTACTAAAATTAAAATGACAACCATTTGGTTCATCTATAACTAAATCTTTAGTCGATGTATTAGAACTATGCAATAAAGAAACTATTATTTCTTCAGGTTCTAATTCTAAACATTCGGCATATCTGTCTTTAATAAAATAGGCACCTTCGGAACCATTACAATCATCTAAAAATTTTTTTTTATTCCAAAAACTTTTTTTAAAACATAATGTTGCTTCTGATACGCGTTCGTGAAAAGCATCTTGATGAGGAGGAACATTCATTATAGATATGTATTTATTAATATGAAAACAACCAATACTTGAGCAAAATACACAATCTTTATTATAGTGTAACAAATTTGTAATTCTTTTTGTAAAACTTTCAGGAGGGTAATAATCATCATCATCCATAAATAAGATATAATCATTTGTTGATTTCTCAACACCAATATTCCTTTTTTTACCGATTGATAATTTTTTATTATAATAGTAATATTTTATAAAAGAATTTTCTGGTAATAAATTTTTAATAGAAATATCACTATCATCAATTATAATCCATTCTATTTTATTATCAGG
>MDTG01385899.1_pt1 | contig 10341 bp, 10 predicted proteins | sample 811421 | NCBI WGS metagenome assembly MDTG01 (sample SAMN05326645, study PRJNA326480) | marine metagenome | isolation source: seawater | place: Pacific Ocean: South East | collected 2011
ACAACGTCCGCCCCGCGGTCGAAGTCCGGTCCAAGCGGGTCGGTGGTGCCAACTACCAGGTTCCGATGCAACTGAACCGCCGCCGACAACAGTCGCTCACCTTCCGCTGGATCATCACCGCCGCCCGCGAAGAGCGTGGCAAGCCGATTCACATGCGACTCGCCAAGGAACTCTGGGATGCCGCCCACAACGAGGGCAAGGCCGTCACCACCCGCGAGAACACGCACCGCATGGCCGAGGCCAACCGAGCCTTCGCCCACTTCGGCCGCAGTCGCTGACACCGCCGAACGACGGACATTCCGTACATGATCTGCCGTGGGCCGCCTTCGAGGCGGCCCACGGCTGTTTGTACGAGAAATCCGGATACTGCTCCGGCCCGACGCAACCAAGCAGAACAAGAGTTCGAGGCACCTGTCGTGCGGAGGTGCCAGCTTTTCACCATTGGAAAACCGAAGGTGGTCAGACATGACACCTGTCGACCATCACCACCCTGGCCTCGATCGCCGTGGCCACCACCGCCAGGGCCGAGACCCTCACCGTCTGCGGCTCCGGCTGCCGGTACGCCTCGATCAATGACGCAATCGACGCCGCGAGCGAAGGCGACATGATCCTCCTCGCGGTCGAGACGTACCTCGCGGGCGAGCCGATCGACCTCCGCGGCAAGCAGATCACCCTGCGCGGGACGCTCGACAAGAGCGGGGGGCCGAACACCGTGCTCGACGAGGACACCACCCACACCGTGCAGGTCGCGGAATCGGGCGAGACCACCGCGATGGCGACTACGACGCGGACGATGTGCGACTGGCGATGACGGAAATGGACATTGTCGCCGGCGACGCCGACCTCGAGCTCGACGACCGGGACGCGCCCAACGCCGCCCCCGGCCTTTGTGCTGCAGACATCAATGGGAACGGCATCGTGATCGGCGTGGATCTTTCCCATGTCCCCGGTTACTGGGGGGTCTGTTCGGCCCCCTGAGTCGACGATTCCACGACCCGGACCTGGACCTCGAGGGTCTCGATGTCCACACCAAGGTCGCGTTCGAGTCGTCGTCGGTGACCGAGAACGAGGCTTGGCGGTACCAGCGTGGCCCGGAGTCGTCGTTCACGAATAGCCCGGCCCTCGTCACTTGCCGGGTGCGGGGCACCGGGACCGTCGAGCCGGTCTTGATCGCCGTCGAGCACCACGAAGTGGGGACGTCGGCCTTGGGCGTGGGCGATCGAAATGATGCCGGAATCCGTGCCCGGCACGGTCCGGTACCAGCCCTGGCGTTCGAGGGCCTTCCGGACCCCCGCCATCGCCGACTGGGAGGTGATGAGACCGATCCGCAGGAAGCGGTGGGTGGTTTCGGAGTCGTCGAGTCTCGCTTCTGCGCAGGTGGCGGCACCGGTCAGGAGGCCCACCCCGGGCACCGCACGGACGACTGTCCCCACGATCTCAGCGACCCGGTCGCGGACCAGGGTGGTCGCCTGGCGACGACGTCTTTCGCTGACATTCTCCCCCCAGGCGGGACGGGAGTCCGGGTCCCGGCTAGGCTCCGGGTCGGACGCTGCCGTCGCTTCGTTGTCGGACTCGTCTTCGATCATTCGAACCATCCGGGCCTCGTGTGTCCATCCCCCCTGAGAGGAGAACGTCCATGAACCGTACCTTCCTGACCGTGCTGGCTGCCGCCGGCCTCGGGGCCGTGATCTCGAGTTCCGTGCTCGATGCGAAGGCATCGAGCGACGTCAGTGGCGTGGTCGAGGCGGCACGAGCCGCGATCGCCACGAATATGCCCGCCCACTGCGAGGTGCCGTGCGGAATCTACGACGATCACGCCGAGGTGCAGCGAATGCTGCTCGACGCCCAGACGATGAAGAAGGCATCGGCCCAGATCGTGGAACTCGCCAGGGACGTGGATGCCGAGCACCTGAACACCATCGCTCGCTGGGCGATGGTCAAGGAGGAACACGGCCGGAAACTCCAGCATGCCGTGGCCTGGTACTTCCTGACCCAGCGGGTGAAGGCGCCTGCGGATGCCGGGGACGTCGTCGCCCGGGAGAAATACCACGGTCGGCTTGCCGCGTTCCACCGGATCTCGGTGGCGGCGATGAAGTCCGCCCAGAGCCTCGACCCCGCCGCGACCGACGAACTCGTGGCCGCGATCGAGGTCGTGGCCCCGTGGTACCCGGCCTCCCCGTGAACCCGACGGACCGACCAGAGCGCCATCATCGGCAGCGACTGCTGCCGATGATCGGTCACGAGGGGCAACGAGCCCTGGCGGAGTCGACGATCCTGATCGCGGGATGCGGTGCCCTGGGGACGGTCGCCGCAGATCTCCTGTGCCGGGCCGGGGTCGGCAGGCTGGTGCTGGTCGATCGGGATGTGGTGGAGATCACCAATCTCCAGCGTCAGACCCTCTTCACCGAGCGGGACGCGAGGCGTTCGGTTCCCAAGGCGGAGGCGGCTCGTCTACGACTCGGGGAGATCGACGGGAGCACGAGGGTCAGGGCCTTCGTCGAGGACATCGCTTCCGACACCATCGAGGACCTCGCGGAAGGCTGCGACCTGTTGCTCGACGGTCTCGACAACTTCGAGACCCGTTATCTGCTCAATGATCTGGCGATCAGGGACGGGTTGCCCTACCTCTACGGCGGAGCGATCGCGACCGGAGGGATGACGATGCCGGTCCTGGCCCGCTCCGGCCCCGGTGAAGGGCGTCGGATCCGATGGACGAGATCGCAGGCCACGCCATGCCTGCGATGCCTGTTTCCGGATCCCCCGGAACCGGGCGTCGTGCCGACCTGCGACACCGCCGGTGTTTTGGGGTCGGTCACCACGACCATCGCGGCCCGCCTGTCGACCGAGGCCATCAAGCTGATGGTGGGAAGGATCGATGCCATCGATCGGACGCTTCGCCGGATCGATCTCTGGGCGAACGACCATGTCGCCCTGGAGCTGGATGACGCCTTCGACCCCGAGTGTCCCTGCTGCGTGCGTGGTCGGTTCGAGTTTCTCGATGCCGATGGACCCTCGGCCCGGGCCCTCTGCGGTCGCAATGCCGTCCAGATCCGGGCGGGTGAAGGCAGGGGAGGGGTCGACATCCCCGTCCTGAGGGATCGACTTTCGGCACGAGGAACCTTCGAGATCGTCGAGGGTGTGTTGCGCGGAACGATCGAAGACGAACGTTCGCCCTCGAACGAGTCCGTGGAGATCACGGTGTTCCCCGACGGGCGGGCCATCATCCACGGGGATGTGGACATCGCCTGGGCTCGCGGGATCCATGCCCGTTTTCTCGGGCATTAGCGCCGCGACGATCGAAATGCGTCCCGCCCCAGATATTATGAGAGGACCGTCTTTGCGAGTCGGTCCGCCCCGAACCCAGGAACCACCATGTCGATCACCACCGCCGTCAGTCCCGCCGATCTGATCGTCCCCACCGCCCGGATGAGCCTCGGCTATCTCATGAGTCTCAAGGTCGGCATTCCCGCGGACCGCTGGGCGGACTGCGCAGTCGAGGGAATGAACCACCCCGCCTTCCTCTTCGGGCATCTCGCCATCTACCCCAACCGGATGCTGGCGAAGTTCATGGATCGTCCCGATCTCGTCGTGCCATGTTCCTTCGACGAGGCTGCGGTCGAGGGTGGCGCCGAATGCCTGTCCGATGCATCGCTCTATGCTTCGATGGAGGAGGTCGTTCCCTTCCTGCAGGAGCGGTACGAGACCACGATCGCGGCGGTGCCCGAGGTGCCAGTGGAGCGATGGGCCGCGGAGAACCCCGTTGGGGGTCGATTCACGGAGATGCTTCCGACGGTCGGGGCGGCGATCAACTTCATGCTGGGCCATCACGTGATGATGCACTCCGGCCAGATCAGTCACTGGCGTCGTGCCATCGGACTGGGGCCGGCGAGCTGAGAAGCCCTCGCTCTGAATCACGCCCGTCGGGGAGATTCGCATGCGGTTTGAAGGATCAACGTGGGTGATTCGTCTGGTTCGCATCCTCGCGGCGGCGATCCCCGTGGCGATGTCCGCGCCGGGGATGGCACAAGGAGCGGATGGCGTTCCGGACCCGATCTCACTTCGTGAGACCATGCAGATCCTTTCTCGCTACATGGAGCTTCAACCCGATCTGCGGGTGGCGAGTGAAGCGGCTCACGACCGCTATCTCGAGTCATTCGAGCGTCTCCGGGAGAGTGACGTCCGGCAGTTCATGGAGCTGACCCGCGAGGCAGAGGGTGGCCGAACGGGCCGCATGCCAAGTGTCGAGCAGATCGAGAGGATGCTCGACGCGTGGGAGGCCGTTAGGCGGCGAGTGGCGGTGCTGGATGGCGAACTCTTCGATGAGATCGCGGGGTTGCTCGATACCGAACAGGGGGATTCGGTGGCCCGGCTTCGCCGGGTCAGGGCACGTCAACGGCATTTCCAGGCCAACCGCTTGATGACGGGTGTTTCGGCCGCTGGAATCGACTTCGCCTTCTGGGCGATCGATCCGACGGAAGAGGAGAAGCTCGCGACCGACGAGGTGTTGCGCGGTTTCGAGTCCGCGATGCCCCGACTCACCGCCGAGCTCTGCAAGGCATCCGGGCGAATGGTCCTCGAACTCACGCTCCAGATGGGTGAGAAAGGTTTCGGTGAAGTCACCCGCGAGGAGATGCAGGATCCGGACGTGATGATGCAGGTGATGGAGATGATGGCGGAGGCCCAGCGGTCGGCGATGGTTCCGACGGTCGAGGCTCGCACCGCGATCCAGGACCGCGAGCTGATGGCGGCCAGAGGCTTCCGCAGTCGACTGGCCCCGGATCGTTGGTACCGCATGAAGCGGATCTGGGCATCAGAGGCTTTTCCCGGCGCAGGATTGGGGCTGGTCTCATCTGCCTCGATGGACGTCCCGAGGCACGCGCTGGCGATTCGATCCGTGGTGGTCGGGGATCCCGATCGAGTGGAGGCGGTCGATGGCATTCTGCAGGAGTGGTACCTGATCGAGGATCGAATCACCGACGACCTCATCGATCTCGGTCGCGAGGCGACCGAACAGAGCATGCTCGATCCGATGACGATGGAAACCACCGAGGTTGATGCCGGCCTCATGGAGAAGCATCGGAAGCGACGTGAAGCCGCGACGCGAAGCATCACGGCCCTGCTCGACCTCCTGCCCGATCAGGGCGGTCGAGCCGAGATCGAAGCGAGGATCAAGGGGGGTGGCTCCCTGATCCCTCAGCCAGGGAACGATGTCCCGACCCGACCCGGTCCGGCGGCGACTTCGAGGCAAAGCCTCGAAAAGGATCTGGCCAGGATCACGAGGTCGTTGTCGAACATTCCCGCCCCGATCCGGGAGTCGGATCTCGAGATCTTCGCCTGGTTTCTGGATCTCGAACCGAATGAGACCCTCGTGATCGAGGCCCTGCACGGGGACTATCTGGTGTCCTGGGGAGAGCGGATCGGTCCTCTGCTCGAGAGGATCAGGAATGTTCGAACCCAAGAACGGCAAGGCATGCCTCTGGCCGATGGGATCGTGGCGTGGGGCGAGGTGACCGAGGAGGCCCTGCGAGCCATCCTGCGTCTGGACGCTGACTTCCTCGACGAGATCATGGCTGTGGTCGGTGATGATTCCCGGGCCCCGGCAGGCGATGCGATGCGGATCCAGCGGACCTTCGATCGAATGGAATCGATCTCCGCCCGTCAATCGGATGGATTTTTCGGCTTGCCGGTGATCGAGCCGTCGAGCCCCTATCGACTTCTTCACGACCTGGATCTCGAAGCGGGGGCTTCCCAGCCCGGTCGCCAGGCGCTGATCGAACGCAGCGTTGATCTTCGAACCGGGATCGACGGCTGGGAGCTGGATCGGTTGGATTCGGAAGTCGAGCTGAAACTGGCGTCCGCTCCCTTGGAAACGGCGGTCGAGGCGTTCATTGGTGCGGACCAGGCGGAGGACATGGCCGTTGCGATCTCGCTCTCGGAACGGTATTTCACCGAGATGCTCGAGACGGTCAGGCGTCGACGATCAGAGGCCGAGGATCGACTTGCTTCCGTGCAGGCCGTGATTCGGGAGTCGGTGGTGCCGGAACTTCCAACCCTGCCCGGAATCGAGATGCAAGTGAAGCTCCTCGAACGTGGTTGGTCGCGAGTAACCAATGCCCAAGATGGACTCGGGGTGGCGGTCAGGGTCTTGCGAATGGATGATCTCGACTCGGACCAGATCTCGATGTTGAAGACCCTTTTCGACGACCACCTCCGGCTGGAGTCCGATCTGATCGCAGGCATGAGCGAGGAGATCTCGAAGGACGACTTCCCGAACGCCGACTTGATGACGCGGGTGCGTCAGATCTCGGCGAAGTATGCGTTCAGGCGTGGAGAACTCGAGGAGCGATTGTTCCAGCGCCTGCTGGTGATCCTGAAGCCTGAACAGATCGAGAGGATTCCCTCTCTCTCCCATCATGGCGATTGAACGACTTCGTTGTGGGCCGGAGCCGGGGTGATAGGATGGTCCACGGAGGAACCGCCATGGCTCGAACCCACGTGCTCGCGATCGACGAAGGCACCAGCAGCTGTCGTTCGATCGTCTTCGATTCCGAAGGTGCCATCCGGGGGATCGGCCAGTCCGAATTCACTCAGTACTTCCCGAAACCCGGCCTGGTCGAACATGACCCGATGGAGATCTGGGACACGCAGGTGGGTACGGTTCGAACCGCGATGTCGGAAGCCGGAATCGGCTCGGATTCGATCGCGGCCATCGGCATCACGAACCAGCGGGAGACGATCGTGGTCTGGGACCGTGCCACGGGTGATCCCATCCATCCCGCGATCGTCTGGCAGGACCGGCGAACCGGTAAGTTCACGGAACGCCTGCGTGCGGAGGGCCGGGAGGCCGACGTTCGGGAACGAACCGGACTGGTGCTCGACCCGTACTTCTCGGGCACCAAGCTTCAATGGCTGCTCGACCACGTTCCCGGGGCGAGGGACCGAGCGAATCGTGGGGAGCTGGCGGCGGGAACCATCGACACCTGGTTGATCTGGAAGCTTACGGGTGGAAGGGTGCACGCGACCGATGCCAGCAATGCGAGTCGAACACTGCTCTGGAATCTTCGCAGTGCGGAGTGGGACGAGGAGATGCTTCGGCTGTTCGACGTCCCGCGGGAGATTCTTCCCGAGGTGGTCACGTCGAGTGGAGTGATCGCGGAGACCGACTCGGATCTCTTTGGAGAGGCCCTGCCGATCTCGGGCATCGCCGGCGACCAGCAGGCGGCCCTCTTCGGCCAGCTGTGCACTCGCGACGGGATGGCGAAGAACACCTATGGGACCGGATGCTTCATGTTGATGCACACTGGTACCGAACCGAAACCCAGCCCCTCGCAGATGCTCACCACCGTGGCCTGGAGGATTGGCGATGGACCGCTCGAGTACGCCCTGGAAGGATCGGTGTTCATCGCCGGGGCGGCCATCCAGTGGTTGCGTGACGGTCTCAAGATCATCGAATCCGCTCCTGCAGTGAACGAACTCGCCGCCAGTGTCGCCGATACCGACGGGGTATTCGTGGTGCCCGCCTTCGCGGGGCTCGGGGCACCGCATTGGGATCCCCGGGCTCGGGCCGCAATCCTCGGCCTCACCCGGGGGTCCACGGACGCCCACATCGCCCTCGCCACGCTGCGAAGCCTCGCCTACAGCTCCCGTGACATCCTCGACTGCATGGTCTCCGACAGCGGAATCGCCATCGAGCAGCTGAGGGTTGATGGAGGTGCTTGCGCCAGCGATCTCCTGATGCAGTTCCAGGCCGACATCCTCGGAGTCCCCGTCGCTCGTCCCACCATGGTGGAGTCGACCGCGGCGGGTGCGGCCTACCTAGCGGGCCTCGGAGTCGGGGTGTGGAAAGACATCGAATACCTCCATCAGCATCACGAGATCGAACGGGTCTTCGAACCTTCGATGGACGACGGGGAACGGGCCCGCCTCATGCACTGGTGGCGCAAGTCGGTGGGACGAACCCTCGACTGGGCCGAGGACGAGAAATGAGCGTGGGTTTCCGACGTGACGACATGATGGAGCGACTACGGGAGGAGTCCTTCGACGTCCTGGTCGTGGGGGGCGGGGCGACGGGGCTCGGGGTCGCCGTCGATGCCGCCAGCCGTGGGTATCGAACCGCGCTGGTCGAGGCGGAGGACTTCGCCAAGGCGACGAGCAGTCGAAGCACCAAGCTGGTCCACGGTGGAGTGCGCTACCTTGAACAACTCGACATCGCCCTGGTGACCGAGGCGTTGCGTGAACGGGGATTGCTCTACCAGAACGCGTCGCACATCGTCCGTGATCTCCCCTTCATCGTCCCGCAATACAAATGGTGGGAGGGGCCCTTCTACGGAGCGGGTCTCAAGGCCTACGACCTGCTGGCGGGAAGACTCAACCTGGCCCCCAGCCGCATGCTCTCCGCGGAGGCGGTGATCGAAGAGATCCCGAACGTGGAGCGGGAGGGTCTCAAGGGAGGCGTTCGCTACCACGACGGGCAGTTCGACGACGCCCGGCTGGCCATCGATCTCGCGCGGACCGCATCCGACCACGGAGCGGTGGTCGTGAATCGCTGCCGGGTCGTGGGACTTCGCAAGGACGTGACCACCTGCACCGGGGCGGTGGTACGCGACGGCATCGCCGGAGACGAGTTCGAGGTCGCGGCGCGGGTGGTGGTGAACGCGTGCGGCATCTTCGCCGACGAACTCCGTCGAGTTGACGACCCCGGGGCCGCTCCAGTCATCGAGCCGGCCCAGGGCGTGCACATCGTGCTGGACCGTGAGTTCCAACCATCGGACACCGCCATCATGGTCCCCCACACCGACGACGGGCGGGTGCTGTTCGTGATCCCATGGCATCATCGGGTGGTGGTAGGCACCACGGACACCCCGATGAAGAATCCCGAAATCGAACCTCGAGCCCTTCCCGAGGAGATCGAGTTCATCCTTCGCAACGCCAATCGATATCTCGCACGCGATCCGTCCGATTCCGACGTGAAGTCGGTCTTCGCGGGTCAGAGACCGCTGGTGCACCCCGGTGGGACCGGGGGGGCGACGAAGTCGATCAGCCGCAACCACGAGGTCTTCGTCTCGAGTTCCGGCGTGGTGACGATCGTCGGCGGCAAGTGGACGACCTACCGAAAGATGGCCGAGGACACCATGAAGCAGGTCGTCGCGGTGGGGGGACTGGATGAACAGCCATGCATCACCGAGTCTCTTCGGATCCATGCGGCTCTGGACCGGGACGACCCCGCGCTTCCCGACCATGACCCCGAGCGCATGTACGGAGCCGACGCCCCGGTGGTCAGGGGGATCGCGGCATCGGACGCCGGGCTCGCGGCTCCGGTCCATGCAGATCTGCCATGCACGGGAGCCGAGATCGTCCACGCCGTACGTCACGAGATGGCGCTCGGCCTCGACGACGTCCTGTCCCGTCGGACCCGCTGCATCCTCTTCGATGCGGGAGCCGCGATCGAAGCCGCGCCCCGGGCCGCGGCGATCATGGCTGCGGAACTGGGGCGTGACCAGGCGTGGATCGACGCCGAAGTCGACTCCTTCACCACGCTCGCCAACGGATATCGCCTGACGTCGTGACCCGCGACGTCCTCGGGATGAACCAGACCGATGCCGAAGTTCTCCAGAATCGCCCTGGCCGTGACGTCGATCGTCCTGATTGCGGAGGGGGTGCGAGCCGCGCAAACGCGACCCGCGTCGAACCAGCCACCTCCGTGGCCCGTCGCTCTGGGAGCGAAGGTGGCTTTCTGCGAGAGCAGGCGTCCCGTGGTCTCCAGGGTCGTCCTGGTTCCGGATCCCGACACCTGGCTGCAGGAGGTCGCCCGGTGGTCGCCCGCGGGCCAGTGGCCGGTCCTCTTCGCTTCGGATCCTCGCGCCGCCGCCTTCATCCGTGCGTTCGCTCCCGATGAGATCGTTGCCGTTCCGCCCACGAAGCGTCGGCTTCCAGCGGACCTGGAACAGCGGAAGGCTCTGATGACCGCTGCATGCAAGAGCGCCTGGGGTTCGAAGGATCCAGAGGCCTCGCTGTCAGGGGTGTTCGAGGAAATCGGATGGCGTCCCCCGGGGTTCACGGTCGCTTCGCCCTCGGACCCCGCGTGGACCGCCGCGGTCGCCCTCGCCGCAGGGCGTGGTCTTCCACTCGCCTTCATCGACGGCGACCTGGGTTCGGTGAACGGGGAGATGCCCGCCGCCGCCGTCCGGGGACTTGAACGAGGTCTTCGCGAGGCCGCGAGGGCCACCCGGTACTCTATAACCAAGAAATTATGGTACAGAGATCCATCACCGTTACATCGCTCATCGGCCAGTCCGAGACGTCGTTAACCAGTTACTTGTAAGTTAATTGGTGCCCGTTTTA
>MDTG01429782.1_pt1 | contig 10341 bp, 9 predicted proteins | sample 811421 | NCBI WGS metagenome assembly MDTG01 (sample SAMN05326645, study PRJNA326480) | marine metagenome | isolation source: seawater | place: Pacific Ocean: South East | collected 2011
ATTTAATTGTGGTACGCCATAATGATGCTGGAGCAGTAAAACTATTATCAGAAAAAGTAAATTGTGGAGTTATTAATGCAGGTGATGGGCCTCATGAACATCCCACACAAGCACTTTTAGATGCACTAACAATTTTAAATAGGAAAAAAACAATTTCGGGGCTAAAAATTGCAATTTGTGGTGACATAATGCACAGTAGAGTTGCAAGATCAAACATTCATTTACTCAATACACTGGGTGCTGAGGTAAGAGTAATAGGTCCAGCAACATTAATGCCAAAAGAAATTGAATCATTAGGAGTAAAAGTATTTTACAACATGAAAGATGGGCTTAAGAATGTTGATATTATAATTATGTTAAGACTTCAACTTGAACGAATGTCAGGTTCATTTGTGCCATCGATTAGAGAATATTTCAGATTTTATGGGCTCGACAGAGAAAAGTTAAATTATGCCAAACCGGACGCTCTTATTCTTCATCCCGGACCAATGAATAGAGGGGTAGAAATAGACACAGAATTGGCAGATGATTTGGATAGATCCGCAATATTTGACCAAGTAAGAATGGGGGTAGCAGTTCGAATGGCATGCCTCAAAGCATTAGTAAAAAATAAATGAATTCAAAAAATAAAACCTTGTTCGATAATACAAAAAAAACACACACCTTTTTACTTAAAGGAGGTACAATTGTAGATCCTAAGAAAAAAAGTTTAGAGAAAAAAGATATTCTTATTAAAAATAAATTTATTTCTGAGATAAGTAAGACAATTAATTGTGACATTGAAGAATGCATTACTCTAGATTGCAGCGGTTTGTATGTAGGTCCAGGAATTGTAGATATGAGAGTAAATTTAGGAGAACCAGGTTTTGAACACAAAGAAACAATAAAAAGTGCTTGCGAAGCTGCTGCTAGTGGAGGAATTACAACAATGATATGTATGCCAAACACATCCCCTGTAATTGATCAGCCGGCAATCATCCAAAGTATCCAAAGGAAAGCAAGAGAGGTCGCTCTATCTAAAATTTATTGCACTGGATCAGTTACTAGAGGAACAAAGGGTAATGAAATTTCAGAATTACAATTAATGCATGAATCTGGAGCAGTTGGATTTACAGATGGAAACAAAAGTGTTGCAAATGCAAGAGTAATGAAAAGAGCTTTAAATTATGTAAAATCTTTTGATGGATTGATTATTCAACATGCTGAGGAGCCCGAACTAAGTCAAAATGGCGTTGTTAATGAAGGAGAGGTATCTACAAGATTAGGTTTGGCTGGAACACCCAGTTATACAGAGGCTATGATTGTAGAGAGAGACTTATGGTTAGTAAAGGATACCAAATGTAGATACCACGTTAGCCATGTGTCGACAAAAGAGACTGTTGATATAATCAGAAATGCAAAAAGATCAGGAATCAAGATCACATGCGATACAGCTCCTCCCTACTTTTTACTTAATGAATTAGCAATTGAAAACTACAGAACCTTCTCAAAATTATCTCCACCTTTAAGAACAGAAAACGACAGAAAAGAGATTATAAATGGAATTATTGATGGAACTATTGATGCAATTGTTTCTGATCACATGCCCCAAGATCAGGACGCAAAAAGACTTCCTTTTAATCAAGCGGCATTTGGAGGTGTGGGATTAGAAACACTCCTTCCATTAACTCTAAGTTTGGTTAAGAATACTAAATTAGATTTAATAACTGCAATATCATTGATAACTAAAAAACCATCTGATATTTTGGGTCTAAATTCTGGATGTTTAACGCCTAATTCTGAAGCAGATATTATGATTTTTGACTTTGATAAGCCTTGGAAAGTAAAACCGGAAAACTTTTATAGTAAATCAAAGAATTCTCCATTTGACAGCATTCTTGTTCAAGGAAAAAGCTTAATGACATTTGTTAGAGGTAGACTTGTTTATAAATTTTAATGGCTATTACTTAATTGCAATTTGTTATATTATTGGCTCTGTTCCATTTGGTTTATTAATATCCAAAGTATTAAATAGAAACGATCCAAGGCTTCATGGCTCAAAGAATATAGGAGCAACTAACATCCTCCGAACAAGTGGGTGGAAGTTAGGCTTATTAACACTAGTTTTTGACGTTTTAAAAGGATATATTCCGATTTTTTTCTTAAAAAATTTAGATTTTTCAATTAATTTTTTAATTCTCTCTATTTTTTTTGGGCACCTCTTCCCAATTTGGATCAGATTTAAAGGTGGAAAAGGAATAGCCGTGATAATTGGGTGTTTAACTGCATATAATTTTTACTATGGAGTATTTTTTATATTTACATGGTTATCAGTTGCAAGTGTTAGTAGGTATTCTTCATTAGCTGCATTAATTGCCTCTATATTTACATTATTGTTGTTTTTTATTAAGAGTGATGACCTGTTTTCAGTAATGACCATAATTGTTTTTATGATTTTTTATAAACATTTTTCAAATATAAAAAGATTAATAAATGGAAATGAGTCCAAAATTATTTTAAAAAAATAAATAATTTTTTGACATTTAATACTAATAAATATACTAAACGTCATTGTTATGAAACTTCTAATTGTAGAATCACCGGCTAAAGCTAAAACAATCAAAGGATATCTAGACGATTCTTTTGAAGTAGTCTCTAGTATTGGACATTTTAGGGATCTTCCCGAAAGGGGTATTGGAATAGAAGAGGATGAAAATTTCACTGTAAATGAGTGGATTATTGATAAAAAAAAGGCAGATCCAATAGTTAAAGGCATTAAAAAAGCTAATGAGATTTTCTTGGCACTTGATCCAGATAGAGAAGGCGAGTTAATAGCTTGGCATGTAGTTGAACTATGTAAAGAAAGAAATCTAACAAAAAATAAAACATTTAAGAGGATAGAGTTTTCAGCTGTTAGAAAAGAAGACATACTTAAGGCTATAAGTGAACCAAGAGATATTAATCAGAACCTTGTAAACGCTGCCATCACAAGAAGGTTTTTAGACAAGTTTTTTGGTTATAAGATCTCCCCAATTACTACACGAAGAACAATTTTCGGAAAGTCAGCTGGTCGAGTGCAATCACCAACCCTTAAAATATTATGTGCCAGAGAAAAAGAAATAAATCTATTTGTTCCTGTAGAGTTTTGGGAACTAGTTATAGAATTACAAGATGGAAATGGTAATAAACTTCATTGTACTCTGGTCAATGATGGTGAAAAGAAATTTGAAAAATTAACAATCCAAAATAAATCTCAAGCCAATGATTTAAAAAATAGAATTTTAAAAGTTTCTCCTACAATCAGCGAGGTTGTTAAAAAAGAAAAAAATAGAAGCCCATATTCACCTTTTTCAAATTCTTTATTACTACAAGATGCTTCATCTAGACTAGGCTTTAGTCCTAAATATACCAATACCCTTGCCCAACAACTTAAGGACGGAATCGCTGATTTGGGAGCATTAATTACCTATCACAGATCAGACTCTAATAAAATGAAAGATGAGGAAATACAAAAGCTACGAAATTTAATAAAGGAAAATATTGGTATAAATTATCTAGCATCGCAGAAGATTGAATATAAAGAAAAATCAAAATTTGTTCAACAAGGTCATGAAGCTGTAACACCAACTCAATTAACTATCAGTCCCGAAGATGTAAAGAATGTTCTTAATAATGATCAATTTAAATTATATGAATTAATATGGAAAAGAACAGTCGCCTCGCAAATGTCTCAAAGTAAAAGTCTAGAAACTTCATATTTTATTAATGGAGATCAATTTGTTTTTAAGTCAACTGGATCTATCCAAATATTTCAAGGTTTCAAAAAAATTTATAATTACGCTGATAAGACTGAAAAAACTCAAGATCTACCAAATTTAAAAAAAGGTGACATTTTGAAAATTGTTAATGTAGAAACAAAACAAAACTTCACTAAACCACCTAATAGGTTTTCTGAAGCTGGCTTAATCAAAAAATTGGAAGAATTAGGTATCGGTCGCCCCTCTACTTACGTATCGATATTTACAAAACTGGAGGGCAATTCATATATATCAATTAAAAATAAGTCTCTTATACCAACTTCAAGAGGAAAAATTTTATCAAAATTCTTAGATGGTTTTTTCTATAAATTTGTTGACTACCAATTTACAGCTGATCTAGAAGAGCAGTTAGATTTGATCACAGAATCTAAATCAAACTGGAAAGATACACTACAAAAATTTTTAGAATTACTAAATTCCACAGTTAGCGATGTTGAAGGTAAAAGTATCACTGAAGTTATTAATAAAATCAATCAACTCAGTCCAGAAATTTTAAAAAAAAAAAATTGTCCAAAATGTGATGATGGTGAATTAACAATAAAATTTGCTTCAGCCGGTCCATTTTTAGGTTGCACAAAATATAATAAAGACACAAATGGATGTAAATACAGCTCTGCGATTGGTGATGACGAAGATAACTCTGATCTTTCAGGTGACGGTAAAATTATAGGGAAACATCCAGAAAGCGGAAAAGATATTTTTCTGAAAATTGGAAGGTATGGAAGATATCTAGAAATGGAGACCACCGTCAATGAAACCATAAAACTAAAGAGAACAAGCGTACCAAAAAAAATGAGTAATGAAGAAATAGACATAGATAAATCTGTAAAATTATTAACACTACCAAGAATTGTTGGCATTTTCCCGGAAACTAAAAAAGAGATTATAGCTGCAATAGGTCCTTATGGACCGTATCTTAAACATGAAACTAGATTTGTATCTCTTAAAGAAGACGATGTAACTCAAGTTGGAATAAACAGAGCAATTGAATTAATACAAAGAAATATTGACGAAAAAAAAGAAATAATAGTAGGAATACACCCTGAGACTAAGGAAAAAATAATTCAAAAAAAAGGTATTAAGGGTAGACCAGATTACTTATCTCATAAAAAAAAGAATTATTCTATTCCTAAAGATATATCAGAGAAAAAAATATCACTAGAAATTGCTTTAGATATAATGAATAAAGCAAAAAAAAAGTGATGGGGTTAAGTTTTATAAAATTTCAAAAATAGAAGCAAGGTGATTAAAAAGAAAAAAAAAAAAATTGAGTTTAATCTGAAAGATATAATTGAAAAAGAAATAAAAGACAATTCACTAAGAAGTTATTTTCCCAAGTCATTTGAATTGATTTCAAAAAGTTTAATAAAAAAAAATATAAAGGGTCATAAAGATTTTACCAATATTCCGTTTGTTACAATTGATGGTGAGGATAGTAAAGATTTCGATGACGCTGTTTGGTCAATTAACGAGAATAATTCATCAAAAATCATGATAGCTATTTCTGATGTCAGTTTTTTCATTAAAAAAAACGATCCATTGGATATAGAGGCAAAAAAACGGGGTAATTCGTTTTACTTTCCTGATAGAGTTATTCCAATGTTTCCTGAAGAAATTTCAAATAATATATGCTCACTTGTTCCAAACAAAGTGAGAGCATGCATTGTTGTAGAAATCGAAATAAATAATTACGAAATAACTAGCTTTAAAATTCATAGAGCAAAAATTATTTCAACTGCAAGATTAACTTATCAAGAAACAGATGAAATATATAAAAAAAATCTTATAAAAAATAAAAATTTCATAATTATCAAGAATCTTTTTGAAACGTATAAAAAATTAAAAAAAATTTCAGAGAGGAGAAATAAAATTAATTTCTCGTCTGAAGAATTTCAGATTGTGGAAAAAATTAACAAAGATTTTTTTTTGAAAAAAAAAGAGAACCTTGAGTCATATAAATTAATTGAAGAATTCATGATTTTAGCTAATGAAAATGTTGCCAAATATTTAAAATCTAATAATTTAACTTCAATTTTCAGAAATCATGAAAAACCGAAAGACGAAAAAATAAAAGATTTACAAAAATTATTGAAGGAAAACAAGATTTATAATAATGAAAAGTTTAACAATCAAAAAGATTTTATAAAAATTCTTGGTAGGATTGATAAATCCAACACGTTCATAAATGACCTTTTGTTAAGAAGTCAATCAAAGGCATATTATGACAACAAAAATATTGGACATTTTGGATTAGGTTTAGATTATTATACTCACTTCACTTCTCCAATTAGGAGATATTCTGACCTAAATGTGCATCGTGATCTCATAGACCATTTTTTTGATAAGAAAAAGAATAATCATGAATACTCTTTATCAGAACATTTAACAATACAAGAAAAAAAATCAGAATCAATTGAGAGAAAAGTGATGGAAAAAGCATGCAGTCTATATATTAAAAATAGTAAAAAGAAAAATTTTATTGGAATCATTGATGGTATTGAATCATTTGGAATTTTTATTCGTTCTATAGATTTACCTTTTTCCTGCCTAGCAAGAATAAAATATAAAAGTTTTAAAAAAAAAGAAGATTACAGAAAGCCCAGTATTGATTATAAAATAGGACAGAAAGTTTCTTTTAAAATTAAACGTAATGATATCTCTTCAGGAAAAATTTTAGCTCATAATGTTAAATTGATTTGATTATTAGATGGAAAAATTTGTCTTAATAAAAAGGGGGTTTTTGAAGAAATGTCCTTATTGTGGGAGATCTCCTATTTTCATAAAGTATATTAAAACATTCAAGAAATGTAAAAGTTGTGGAATTGCACTTTCAGCTTATAAATCTGACGATGGTCCAGCTTATGTGACAATTTTCATAGTTGGACATATTTTAATTCCTCTTATTTTACTTGCTGAAAAATATTTTAGCCCACCTATTCTTTTGCAAATGATAGTTTGGCCTGTAGCAACGATATTATTAAGTTTATGTTTGCTTCCACGGATTAAGGGCGCGTTCATTGGTATTCAAATTTTTTTAGGTGATAAGTCACGTAAAACTTGACACTATCTCAGATATTTATATAACTCTGGATATGGCTAAATCAAATACAATACAAGTCAAAATGGTAAGCACCGCCAAAACTGGTTACTTTTATGTTAAATTTAGAAACCCTAAATCAATGAATGAAAAACTTGAATTAAAAAAATACGACCCAAAGGTTAGAAAACACGTAATTTTCAAAGAGCAGAAAATTAAGTAGCTTTGTCTTTTTTTAGTTTAATTCCTAGTAATCGTAAATGCTCATCTGAAATCTCAGATGGTGATTCTAACATTAAATCCTCCGCTTGTTGATTCATAGGAAAAGCTACGACCTCTCTTAGATTGTCTTCTTCCGATAATAACATAATCATCCTATCAATACCTGGAGCAGAACCTCCATGAGGAGGGGCTCCAAATTTAAATGCATTAAACAAAAAACCGAATCTTGCTTTAACATCTTCAACACTATACCCAGCTATCTCAAATGCTTTAATCATTATTTCTGGTTTATGATTTCGAATTGCACCTGAAGAAAGTTCAACCCCATTGCAAACAATATCAAATTGCCAAGCAAGAATATCTAATGGGTTTTTTTCTGTCAAAGACCTCATTCCACCCTGAGGCATTGAAAAAGGATTGTGACTAAAATCAATTTTTTTTGTAACAGAATTGATTTCAAACATTGGGTAGTCAACAATCCAACAAAATTTATAAGTATTTTTTTCTAATAAATCCATTTGGTTGCATAACTCTGTTCTTACCAACGATGCAAATTTAATTGCCTCATTTTCTTCATCCGACACAAAAAAAACACAGTCACCATCTTTTAATTCAATATGATCAACTATATTTTGAAGATTACTTCTTTTTAGGTTGTTTGCAATTGGACCCTTGTAGTTATCTTGACTGCATATTATGTAGCCAAGCCCTTTTTGTCCATTTAATCTTGCCCATTCATTAAGTTTATCAAACCATGCTCTAGGTTTATCAGCAGAGTTTGGAACTTTAATTCCTTTTACAATTTTTCCTTTCTTAACATTCTCCTCAAATATCTTGAAGCCAGAATCTATAAAAAATTGCGATACATCTTTTATAATCAATGGATTTCTAAGATCAGGTTTATCTGTTCCATATTTTTCAATAGCATCTTTGAATTTTATTCTGGTAAAAGGCATAGTTGAGATTTTTTTTTCAGAGTATTGTTTAAAAATTTCATATATAACTGGTTCAATTTCATTAAAAATATCTTCTTGTTCCACAAATGACATTTCAAAGTCTAATTGATAAAATTCCCCTGGTGATCTATCTGCTCGTGCATCCTCATCCCTGAAACAAGGGGCTATTTGAAAATATTTATCAAAATTTGAAACCATCAGAAGTTGTTTAAAAATCTGTGGAGCTTGAGGTAATGCGTAAAATTTTCCTTTGTTTAATCTACTGGGTACAATAAAGTCTCTTGCACCTTCGGGTGATGAAGCTGTTAAAATTGGTGTTTGAATCTCAACAAAACCTTTGGAAATCATTTTTTGCCTTAAACTATTAATTACATTTGAACGAAGTTTTATATTGTTATGAATTTTTTCTCTCCTAAGATCTAAATATCTGTACTTTAATCTTTGGTCTTCTGGTGCATCATCGTCCATTGCAATTTGAAATGGTATTTGGTCAGACTTATTTAAAACTTCAAATTTTTCAACAGAAATTTCGATCTCTCCTGTTGGTAAATTTTTATTTATTGTTTCTTTATCTCTCTTAACAACTTTTCCAATAACTGTAATAACGCTTTCTAGCTTAAGAGATTCAATAGTATTAAAATCTTTTATATTAGAATCAAAAACACATTGTGTTATTCCATAGTGATCTCTTAAATCAACAAATAAAAGTCCTCCATGGTCTCTTTTTTTATTAATCCAACCAGAAATATGTACTTGCTTTAAATCATCTTTAAGGGATAATTCTGCACAACTATGTGATCTATATTTATTCATATAAATTGAAGATAAAACTTATTAATGATAATACTCAAGGAGTGTCACAATTAAATAATAATCATTTAAAACAATTCTTTGAAAAATGTCAAAAAGATAAATTAATAGCTATTGATACAGAATTTTATCGAGTAAGTACTTACTACCCAATATTGTGTCTAATTCAATTAGCAAATACCAATGAAGCAATTTTATTAGATCCAATTATTAATAAAATTGACTTTGAAGCTCTGGGTAAAGTACTAAATAATACAAAAATAAAGAAGATTTTTCACGCAGCTAGGCAAGATTTAGAAATATTTTTCAATATATTTGGAAAAATTCCTAGACCAGTTGTTGATACTCAAATTTGTATGTTAGCAATGGGATATAAAAATTCAGTAAGTTATGCAAAAGCTTGTGAAGATATTCTAAAGGTTAAAATTAACAAAAATAAACAATTTATTGATTGGAGGAGAAGACCTCTTGATAGAGAAAAAAAAAATTATGCAATTAATGATGTTAAGTATCTAATCCCACTTTATAAGAAAATTAATAATATTAAAAACGAAAAATATGATCTTTCCAAAGATTATAAAAAAATTTTAAGTAAAAAAATTTTTACAGGTAGGATTGAAAATGCATGGAAAAAAATAAAATTTGTTCCTAGAAATAATAACGAATTACAGAATATAATTAAATTTGCAAGAATTAGAGAAAGAATTGCAATGACAGAAGATGTTCCAATTCAAAGAGTAATGTCTGATAAAGAAATCAAAATAATAAGTAGAGAAAAAAATAAGGATAAATACAAAAAATTATTAAAAAAACTTAATTTAAAATAAACATTTTAATCGAAAAGCTTTTTTAAAAATACGGAAGTTATTTTTGATTTAGTTTGCAATGATTCTTCATCAATTTTTTTTGCAATGTTTAAAGCAGACTCATATGATCTCTCTATTCTATCAGAAATAAATGAAACACTTTCTTCAGATAATACAATATTTCTATCTTTCAGATATTTTTTAATAATTTTACATAACAATTCCTTGTCAGGGTATTTTACTTCCACAACAACTGATGATAAGAGTCTTGATGTTAAGTCATCAAGTTTGCAATTAATTTGCTTTGGCGGTTTTTGAGCAGTCATTAATAAAGATAAGTTTTTGTTTGCCTTCAATATATTTATAAAATTTAGAATTTTATTGTTTAACAACGAATTTTTCTCTATCAATTTGTCAATGTCATCGAAAACCCAGTTGAATTTATTAATGTATTCAATATCTAGATCGTCTTTAATAAGTTCACTAAAATTCTCACTTGTAAGATGCCTAGCTTTTGCATTCTCAGACCATAGATTAGAAATTAAGGTTTTTCCACATTTTTCGGGTCCATAAATGTAAACTTGTTGGTTGTTCCATTTTGGCCAACTTTTTATAAGATTGTATGCAAAATGGTTCTTGTCTGTAACAAAGAAATTATTGTTTTTGAATCTAAAACTAAATTTAAGAATGTCCTGTTTCATTAATTAGACTGC
>MDTG01031314.1_pt1 | contig 10340 bp, 9 predicted proteins | sample 811421 | NCBI WGS metagenome assembly MDTG01 (sample SAMN05326645, study PRJNA326480) | marine metagenome | isolation source: seawater | place: Pacific Ocean: South East | collected 2011
ATTGGCAAACAAAGACACGGACCCACAGGCACTGTTAAGCTTGAGTTTGAGGGAATTTACACGAAATTTAAAGATTTAAGTAGAAATTAGACTTAAATTTAACTTTAGTTATAAATAAATTAGGATATATCTGAAATATCTCAATGTTGTCTAATATTTATAAAAAATTAATTATTAATTTTTCAAAGTTTACATTATTTATTATTGCATCGTGTGTAATTTTTTCTCTTTTTCAGGCTAAAAATTTTAATTTAGATGCATCCTCAGATGCACTGTTATTAGAAGGTGATAAAGATTTGAAATTTTTAAGAGAGGTAAATGAAAGATACGGTTCAAAAGATTTTCTAGTTCTCACTTACGCACCAGTATCTAGCTTTACTGAAAAAGAAACTATTCTTGATCTGCAATTGTTAAAATCAAAAATAGAAAAGCTTACGTGGGTAGATAGTGTGATAACTGTAATTGATGTGCCTTTGCTAAAAAGCACAGACGAGGGATTAATGGATAGATTAAAAAATTACAAAACCCTTGCCTATCCAGAAATTGACAGAAAAAGAGGTTTTGATGAAATTATAAATAGTCCTATTTATAGAAATTATGTAATTAGTGAAGATGGTAAAACCTCTGGAATTGTAGTTTATCTAAAAAAAGATGAGAGATTAAATGAATACATTAAAATTAAAGACAAATATTTTTATCAATCAAACGAAGTTGGGCTTACAAAAGAAGAGAAAAAAAATTACAAAGCCTTTATAAAAGAATACGAAGAATATAAAAATCTTTACAACAAGCGAAATCATCAAAATATAACTGAAATCAGAGATGTAATTAGCAAATATGGAGTAAATGCTAAAATTCACCTTGGTGGAATTCCGATGATAGCTGACGATATGATGAGTTTTATTAAAAATGATATCGTAGTTTTCGGTATTGGAGTGTTTGTATTCATAATTTTTACCTTGTGGTTCATTTTTCGAAATCTTAAATGGGTTATTATGCCGTTATTAGGTTGTGGAACGTCAGTAATCTTAATGATAGGGATACTTGGTTTTATTGGATGGAAAGTTACTGTAATTTCATCAAATTTTATTGCTTTGATGTTAATACTTAACATGGCAATGAATATTCACGTTACCGTAAGATTTTTGCAAATTAAAAAAGAATTTCCAGAGCTTTCAAAAGAAGATGTTGTGTATGGTACAAGTAAAAAAATGATTCTCCCAATTTTATATACTGTTCTCACTACTATTTGCGCTTTTTTATCACTAATTTTTAGCGGGATTAAACCAATTATTGATTTTGGATGGATGATGACTTTGGGGCTAATAGTTTCTTTGATAGTGACATTTTTTCTTTTGCCCTCGCTATTAAGTATTTTTTCCTCTGAAAATGAGATTAATGTAAAAGATACTGAAAAATCATTCATAACTTCTTTTTTAGCATCTATTGCAAAGAAAAATGTTATTTTCATTTTTCTTCCAACTGTCATCATAGTTGTTGCAAGCATAATTGGAATACTAAAGCTTGAGGTTGAAAATAGTTTTATTAATTATTTTGATAAAGATACCGAAATTTATAAGGGAATGAAAAAAATAGATGATGAATTAGGGGGTACTACTCCTTTAAATGTTATTCTAAAATTTCCAACGAAAACAACAAATGAAAATGATGATGAATTTTCTGAATGGGAGGAAGATTCAAGCAAAGAAGATAAGTCTAAATACTGGTTTACGAGAGACAAAATGGACAAAATTATATTGGTTCACGATTATTTAGACTCATTACCGGAGATAGGCAAAGTACTTTCATTTGGCTCAATACTAAGAGTTGCTGAAGATTTGAATAAAAAAGAATTACAAAGCCTAGAAATAGCAGTTCTTTATAGCAAAATTCCTCAAGAAATAAAAAAGGAAATTATTTTACCATATATCTCAGTGGAGAATGATGAGGCTAGAATTACAGTACGAATAAAAGACTCTTTAGAAACATTAAGAAGAAATGAGTTAATAAAAAAAATTGATAATGATCTTAATAAAAAGTTGAATTTAAAAGAGGAGGAATATAAACTTAGCGGTGTTTTAATTCTATTTAATAATTTATTGCAGAGTTTGTTTAAATCTCAAATTTTAACTTTGGGGATTGTGATACTTGGAATATTTGCAATGTTTTTTATCCTTTTTAGAAATATTACTTTATCTTTAATAGGGGTTATGCCAAATTTTTTAGCTGCTTTTTTTATCCTTGGAATTATAGGTCTGAATGACATTCCACTAGATATGATGACAATCACTATAGCAGCTATCACTATCGGTATAGCCGTAGATAACAGTATTCATTATATCTATAGATTTAAAGAAGAATTTGAAAAAATTAATAATTATGAAAAAACTTTAGATAGGTGTCATAGTACAGTAGGAATAGCAATTCTTAATACTTCTATAACTATTGTATTTGGTTTTTCGATACTGGTTTTATCAAATTTTATACCTACAATTTACTTTGGTATTTTTACAGGTTTGGCAATGTTGCTGGCAATGATTTCAGTGCTCACTTTACTTCCAAAATTATTATTAATTTTTAAACCATTTAACAAAAAATCATCTTTATAAATGGATAATTTTTTCAATTTTACTGACCACATAAATCTACTTGATGTTTTTTTTGCTATTGTAATGATTTACTGTTTAATTCAGTGTTTTGTTAATGGTTTCTCACTAAGTTTATTTTCATTTATGAAATGGGTAATTTCGGCAGTAATAACAATAATTTCTGTTCCAAAATTACAACCAATTATTGGTGATTACGTCGAGTCTCAGTTTGTTAATGATGTTGGAATAGGAGTGGTAATATTTATTGTAACACTTTTTCTTGCCATTTTAATTGGTAAAGCAATTAGTAGAGCTGTGACTTGGACCGGCGTTGGCTCGATAGATAAATCCTTTGGTGTATTATTTGGTTTTTTTAAAGGTTATGTAGTATCTGTTTGTTTGTTTTCTTTATTTAATTGGTTTTATCCTTATCAAAATTGGGGTATATCAGCTGAGGAAGCTTTTTCATTTGAGATAATAAAAAAAGGAAGTGATATTTTAATTGAAGAATTTCCTTCAAATGACGACTTCATGGATACAAAAGAAAAAATAGAAAAATTCTAAAATGGGTGAAATAAGAGAAGAATGTGGAGTTTTTGGAATATCTGATCATGATGATGCTTCAGCACTAGTTGCTCTAGGTTTGCATTCATTGCAACATAGAGGTCAAGAAGGATGTGGGATCGTCTCATTCGACGGAAATAATTATCATTCTGAAAAAAGACAAGGGCTTGTCGGAGATCATTTTACTGACCAAGAAACTTTAAATAAATTACCTGGAAGGTTCGCTATTGGTCACAACAGATACTCTACTACTGGAGAAACCTCAATTAGAAACATTCAGCCATTTTTTGCAGATTTACATATGGGTGGTTTAAGTCTTGCACATAATGGAAATTTAACAAACGCTCTGCATTTAAGAGAGACTTTAGTTAAAGATGGAGCGATATTTAGAACTACAAGTGATACGGAGACTATTGTTCAATTAATAGCTAAATCAAAAAGAGAAAAATTTATTGATAAGCTTATTGATGCACTTTTTCAAATACAAGGTGGATATGCATTAGTTTTAATGACAAATAAAAAATTGGTAGGAGTTAGAGACCCATTTGGAATACGCCCTTTGGTTATCGGTAAATTAAAAAATTCTTATATTTTTGCATCAGAGACTTGTGCTCTTGATATAGTCGGAGCTACTTTTATAAGAGAAGTTGAAAATGGTGAGATTGTATGTATCCAGAAAGGTAAAATTGAAAGCATTAAGCCTTTTCCAAAACAAAAGCCTAGGCCATGTGTTTTTGAGTATATCTATTTTGCTAGACCGGATAGTCTAATTAACGGTAAATGCGCATACGAATATAGAAAAAGACTTGGAAATGAGCTAGCAAAAGAAACTGATATAGATGCAGATTTAGTAGTCCCAGTTCCCGACTCAGGAGTGCCTGCTGCATTAGGATTTGCTGAGCAAGCTGGAAAAAAATTTGAGTTAGGTCTGATGAGAAATCACTACGTAGGAAGAACTTTTATAGAACCTACTCAAAGCATCAGAAGCTTAGGAGTAAAATTAAAATTAAGCTCAACAAAAACTTTAGTTAAAGACAAAAGTTTAATTTTAATAGATGATTCTTTGGTTAGGGGTACTACATGTTATAAAATAGTAAAAATGCTTTATGAAAGTGGTGCAAAAGAAGTACATGTAAGAATTGCTTGTCCAGAAATTAAATATCCAGATTTTTATGGTGTTGATATGCCTACAAAAGAGGAATTGTTAGCTCATGAGAGAAAAATTGAGGAAATGTGTGAATATATTAAAGCTAAAAGTCTTAAGTTTTTAAGTCTCGCAGGTCTTTATAATGCCCTTATTGGTGAGATTAGAAATTCAAATTATCCACAATTTAGCGATCACTATTTCACTGGTGAATATCCTGTAAAACCATCAGACAATCTAAGTGGTCTCAAAGTTAAACAGCTTTCACTTTTAAGCGGAAAATCAAATAGTTAATTTAAAATTGAGATTTTATTATTTTTATCCAGATAAATTAGAGACTCATTAATTATTATTGGATAAGATCTAATTTTAGTTGGTAATTTGAAAATTTTATCGATATTCCCATCAATTCCCAGTTTTAATACATATGAGTTCTCTAAAAAAATAAATAATTTACTGTTAATTAACATTATACTTTTAAATCTTGCTGATTTTTTTTTAATTTTTAAAAATTTGGAAATTTTTTCATTTATATCATAAGAATAAATAATATTTCCATCCTCTACACTCATAGATATTAATATTCCATTTTTTGTAATTAAGAACAATTTATCATTTACCAAAATTGGTTGAATAAATGTTGGAAAATTTTTTTTAAACTTAATTGATCCAGTACTTATATCTAGCACATATAAAAACTCATCTGAACTAGTTATTACATTATCTTTATCATTTATTATTGAAGTTCCTAAAAATAAATTTGAAGGATTAATATCTAAGCTTTGATTTAAGTTTATGAACCAATTAATATTAATTTCCTCATTATTTAACGAGTATAATGATCCATATGTATTAAGAAAAAAAGATGTATCACCAAAAACAGATAAATTATTTATAAAGTTGTTTTTTACAATGGTTTCTTCTGTTGGAATTAATCTTAATAAATTGCCGTTACTAATATCATAAAAATTTAAAGTATTATTTTGATTAGATGCTAATAATTTATTTTCCGAAATTTTTAAATTAGACCTAAAGGGAATTTTATAATTTTTAGCCCATAAAATTTTATCTTTACTATAATCAAAGGCGTATAAATATCCTAAATTATCAGATACATAGATAACTTGATTATCCGCTATAATATTTAAATTTTTTTGAATATTCTTATATCTTTTCTTATAGAAATTAAATTTTTTAATAATTTTATTTTTTTTTAAAGAGAAAAAAATTAAATTTCCTTTAATGTCAGTTAAAATTAAATTTTTCCCATCAGATATAATTCGAGGATTAATATCGTGTTTTGAAATTTTTTTACTTTTTGACCTTAATAAGTTTGAGTCATTATATTTAAAATTCTTTAGAGTATTATTTGCGGTAAAAAACTGATCACTCCAATCATTAACGCTAATAGCTTCAGAAATAAATAGATTATAATTATTATTTAAAGATACTGTTTCACTAAAAGATTTGCTGCTACTAGAAAGTGTTTCAAATTCACTGAATTGATTATTTTTAACATCTTTAATTTCATTAGTATTTTTCCAGATGCCAGACTTATTATCAAACGAGCAGCTTGATATTAATGTTAGTGTCAAGATAATTCTCAAAATCTTCATTATTTAAAAACTTATTTATCGATTATTTCCTCTGCAAGTTCTTTAAATTCTGAATTAGTGTCAATTAACTTTTTAATTAATTCTTCACTTTCTTTAAAATTATTTTCTTTCATTAAAAATAAGGCTTTCTTAAAAGTTATTAAATCTTTTTGTGTTTTATTTAGATTTAATTTTTCAACAATTTCAAAATATTCTAAGATTTTATTTTTATCTTTTACTAGATTTTTTTCTAAAATTGCATTGAGCGATAAAATTGAGTAAAATTTATTTTTTGAAAGTATAATTTTTTCATAAAGATCTTTTGATTTAACCTTGTTATCTAAGGACAAATATATTCCCGCTTGAATATATAATTCAGAGGATAAATTATTTCTTTTTTTTTCAACTTCTTTAAAATAAATAAAAGCTGCAATGATAATAATTATAATAACAAAAAAAACTATAAATTTTAGTTTATGTCTTCTATATAATTGAAGAAGTTTTTCTTTTAATTCAATTTTGTCAGTTAAATTATTATCCATTTAAAAAATTTTTTTTTGAAGGAAATTTTATCTGTTTTACATCTCTACTATATTTTTTTACAGCTTTTTCAATTATTCTGTCTAGTGATACATATTTTTTAACAAATTTTGGATAAAAACCACTAATTCCAAGCATGTCGTCTGTTACAAGTATTTGTCCATCGCAGTAACTTGATGATCCAATTCCGATGGTAGGAATTTTGAGTCTTTGCGTGATTAATTTAGAAGTTTGAGGAGAAATGCACTCTAAAACAATAGAAAAAGCTCCAGCAGCCTCTATTAAATTAGCTTCATTTAAAAGTTTGAGTGCTTTAAGTTTCGTATTGCCTTCTACTTGAAATTTTTTTTTAAACTGTGGTGTATATCCAATGTGGCCCATCACAGGAATATTTGACTTAACTAATTCATTTATAATGACATAATTATTGTTATTGCTTTCTATTTTTACTGCATCACATTTTGTTATATCCATTATTAATTTAGCATTTTTTTTAGCAATTTTTTTATTTTGATATGAACCTTTAGGCATATCTACAACGAGAAGAGATTTTTTTATACCTTTTCTTACACTTTGAGTATGTTGAATTATATTTTTTAAACTTAAATTATGGGTATCTTTTAATCCATACAAAACATTGGCCATTGAATCGCCAACTAAAATTATGTCACAATGATTGTCTAAAATTTTAGCTATGTTTTTAGAGTATGCTGTTAAACTAACGATTTTTTTTTTATTTTTTTTTTTTAAAATATTTTTTATTTTTTTATTCATTTTAAAATTTACTCCAGTTCAATTGTACTAGGAGGTTTTGAACTTATATCATAAACTACTCTGTTAATACCTTTTACATTATTAATAATTTTATTAGAAATTTTATCCAAAAAATCTTTCGGAAAATTGAAGTAATCTGCGCTCATACCATCTTCTGAAACTACAGCTCTAAGCATACAAGTATACTCATAAGTTCTAGAGTCTCCCATAACCCCTACTGTTTTCATAGGCAATAATGCAGCGTATGCTTGCCAAATTTTATTGTAAAGACGATTATTAATTAATTCATTTATATAAATATAATCTGCTTCTTGTAGTATCTTTATCTTTTTAGGGGTAATATTACCAATTATTCTTATAGCTAGACCTGGTCCAGGAAATGGATGTCTGTAACAAATCTCATTAACGAGACCCAAAGATTTACCTAGGTTCCTTACCTCATCTTTGAAATATTCTTTTAATGGTTCAATTAATTTTAAATTCATTTTTTTTGGTAAGCCTCCAACATTATGATGTGATTTAATTTTTGATGTCTTGCTTCCCGTAAAAGATCTGCTTTCAATTATATCTGGATAAAGAGTTCCTTGAGCTAAAAATTTAACTTTTTTCAATTTTTTTGACTCTCTTTCAAATAATTTAACAAATAAGTTTCCAATAATTATTCTTTTTTTTTCTGGATCAGAGATATTTTTTAATTTTTTAATGAATATATTGGAAGCATTTATTAATTTTACATTTAGTTTATATTTGTTTTTGAAAACTTTATAAATATGCTTAAATTCATTTTTTCTCATCAGTCCAGTATCTACCATTATACAAACCAAATTTCTTTTAATAGCTTTGTTTATTAAAAGAGCAACCACACTGCTGTCTACTCCTCCGGATAAAGCACATAATACTTTATCCTTACCTACGGTATTTTTAACTCTTTGAATTAATATATTTTTTTGGGACACAGCGTTCCATTTACTCTTAATTTTACATATTAAAAATAAAAAATTTTTAAATAATTGATTACCGTTATCTGTATGTGTGACTTCAGGATGGAATTGAACACCGTAAATTTTATTTTTAGTATGCTCTATAATTGTGAGTTTTGAATTTTTTGTGTAAGCAATTGTTTTAAAATTTTTTGGCAGTTTAACTACTGCATCTTCATGGCTCATCCATACAGATCTGTCTTTTTTATTAAAAAAATTTTTAATTAAAAGAGAATTTTTTTTTTTGTAAATAATAGCTCGTCCGAACTCTCTTCTCTGTTTTGAGGGCTTAATTTTACCACCGTATAATTTAGCAATGAGTTGTAATCCATAACATATGCCCAAAATAGGTATATTTTTTTTAAAAATATGATCAGGAATACTTTGAAATTGAAATTTTGTTACAGTAGATGGACCTCCTGATAAGATAATACCTTTTATTTTTTCAAAATTATTGATTTTTTTAATTTGTTGAGCGGTTACTATTTCAGAAAAAACTCCTAAGTCACGAACTCTTCTTGCAATTAATTTTGTAACTTGTGATCCAAAATCAACAATTAAAACTTTTTCTTTATCTTTTTGAAATTGCATTTATTTTTTAGATAAATTTTCAATTTCAATTTTCAAAGTCTTGCTCTGGTTACAAAATTCTTTACACATATCAATTAATATTTTGTTCAATTCTTTACTTTTCTTATAATCTGAATTTTCTAATTTTAGTTTTGCTAAATTATAAATTGCCTCTTCATTTTTTGGATTTAAAAGTATTACAGTATTTAAATTTTGCTCCTCTAAATCTTTTTTATCAAGACTTTTATATATCTTAGATAAATATAAATATGATAACTCACTTTTTGGATTAAATACGATGTCTTGCTCAAACTTAAATTTTGCTTCATCAAATTTTTTTTTGTTATAAAGGTTTATTCCATCTTGAAAATACTTTGTGTTGGCTAACAAAATATTAGGAAATATTAAAAAGATTATTATATAAAGTTTTTTTATCATAATTTATAATTAAATGTTTTTTGTGTCATTTCAACACTATGCACCATACTTTCATAGAATCCAGCTTTTGTAATTTTTATAAATTTAGCATTTTTAGTCACTTGTTTTAGATTTTTAGCTCCAATATATCCCATTGAAGATCTTAATCCTCCTTTTAATTGATATATAATTTTTGATACATTTCCTTTATACTCAACTCTACCTTCCACTCCCTCAGGTACAAATTTAGATTTATCTTTAAAATTTTTTTGAAAATACCTATTAGCCGACCCAGAAGACATTGCTCCAATAGATCCCATTCCTCTGTACTGTTTATAAAGCTTACCTTTTAATCTAAATTTCTTACCCGGGCTTTCATCTGTTCCTGCAAAAATTGATCCCATCATTATAGCATCGGCTCCTGCTGCAATGGCTTTAGCTATATCCCCAGAAAATTTAATTCCTCCATCTGAGATTATCTTTATATTTTTGTTTTTTAAAGCCTGTTTAACATCCATGATTGCTGAAATTTGGGGGACTCCAATCCCAGCGACCATTCTTGTTGTGCAAATTGAACCTGGACCTATTCCAACTTTAATTATGTCAGCTCCACAATTATATAATCTTTTGGCGGCATCTGCGGTCGCAATATTTCCTGCACAAATAGGTATTGTCCTATTTATTCTCTTTAACTTGGAAAGTGTATTCAGCACTTTCTTGCTGTGTCCGTGTGCTGTATCTATAACAATTAAATCGCAACCGTTGTTTATTAGAGATTTTGCTCTATCTATATCATCGTTATTTGTGCCAACTGCTGCTCCAACAAGTAACTTTTTATTTTTTACTTTAGTGATTTCTCTAGTTTGTTCTTTGACACTCAAATTTCGATGAACAACACCAATGCCTCCTGCTCTAGCAATTGCTATAGCCATTTTTGACTCCGTAACTGTATCCATCGCTGATGATAAAAAAGGAACTTTCAGTAAAATTTTTTTTGATAAATTGAGTGAAATATCTGTTTCTGAGGGCAGAACTTCTGAATATTGCGGCAGGAGCAAAACATCATCGAAGGTTAGAGATTCTTTTATTGATACCATAAACACTTATATACAATTTCTGAGATTTATAAAGTCTTTAAAATCTTACAATGTAAATAAGTTTCTTTAGA
>MDTG01047570.1_pt1 | contig 10340 bp, 13 predicted proteins | sample 811421 | NCBI WGS metagenome assembly MDTG01 (sample SAMN05326645, study PRJNA326480) | marine metagenome | isolation source: seawater | place: Pacific Ocean: South East | collected 2011
CTCAGGGCAATGTAGGAAGCGCCCTCCGCGAACGGCGCGACTTGATCGTTACAGAAATAGACATTTCCTTCCGGAAAGATGACGAGGGGGTGCTTGCCTCGAACGAGAACATCGGTTGCGCACTTCATCGATTTTCGGTCACTTCCCTCCCGGTCGACGCTGAAGGCGCCAGTGCGTTGCATAATCCACGACTGGATCCGGCTCCGAGCGAAAACATCGTAGGCCGCCATGAATGAAGGTTGCAGGCCGAGACGGCGGGTTACCTCGGACATGACTTCAGGGTCGCTGTGGGTCGAGTGATTTGGGAGAAGCAAAATATTCGCATCTCTTCCGCAGGCCTGTTGGAATAACTCCTTGCCACGGAGCTCCACCTCCTCGATGAGGTGAAGTTTGCTGGGAAGCGCGAATTTTCCGATAACCCACTGAGAGAGCGAGATCAGGAAAGGATTAGGCTTGGGAGGAATAAAGCGGTAGGGGAGATCTTTGAATTCCAACATCCTGTCAGGCATTTTACGTTTTCAGAAGATAAGGACAAGAAAACCCTGAAGGTGCTGCGGCTTGAATAGACCAGTGATTTGGGGTGGCATGGAGGCGTGCATGCAAATTGGATTCTCCGCCTGGGTCGCAGGGAAGATGGTCCTGGACTGGTTCGTCTGATCGACGAGGTCTACCGGGAATATGGGGATGAGGCGGATGTGGATGGATATGACCGCGACCTGCTTGATGTGGAGGCTGCTTACCGGTCGAAGGGCGGAGAGTTCGTCGTGCTGGAGGAGCAGGGTGAGATTGTGGGAGCACACGCAACTCAGCCCATTGATCGGGAGCAGGGTCTGCTGACTTTTCGCAGGCTCTACCTCCCGGAGAGCATGCGTGGAACAGGAGCTGGGAAGGTGTTGATGGACTGGGCGATCAAGTGGAGTCGTGAACACAATTTCACGAGGGTAGAATTCTGGTCCGATACAAGGTTTGCAAGGGCACATCGCTTTTTCGAAGGTTACGGATTTGTGCGAGGCGGGACCCGGGAGGTGGTTGAGGGAAAGCTTACTTTTTCTGAATTCCACTACGGGATGGACCTGTAAGAAGGGAAAAATAAACTCCTGCCGGGGCTTTCCTGAGGCTCAACCATTCACGCAGCGGTGGGAGTCCCGGGCCGAGTTATTCGGCGATTCATTTTGACTGAAAAGAGCGGCATGCAGAGGTAGCAATAACCACCCGGACAGGCCACGAAGGGTGCCGTCGAATCTTAATAAGGACGGGTAATTGTGAATAACTCGCTTTCACCGTTTAGGATCTCCATATTTTCCCAACTCCTTGATTGCATTGAGTGAAGTCAACTGGCCAACTAATGACCATGTCCAGCACGAAGAATGTTCTCGCAGAAGGGATTGAGATTACCGGGACCATCAAGTTTCAAAATGACATGATTATCGACGGTAAAGTGGATGGAGAGATAAAATCTGACCAGGGATCTCTTACAGTCGGGGAGAACGCCCGGATCAAAGGGGATATCAACACCGGAGAGGTGAAGCTGTTTGGACGGGTGAAGGGCGCGATTCGTGCGGAGAGATGCGAACTGAAAGCGAACTCCAAGCTTGATGGCGACATTACGACTGGAAGTCTGAAGATGGACGAAGGGGCGACCTTGTCCGGAAAGATGAAAACCGGGGGCTGAATCGCTTTGGCCTACGGGCGCTGGCGGTGGGAGGTTAACCTTAATTGTCCCCGCTTCGAACCGTGCGCAGGTAGTCGACCAGCTTGCTTATGCGCTGGCTGACGTCTTGTTCTTCCAGCAAGGACTGCCTTATGACGGGATCCTGGACGAATTGTTGGGAGACAGCATCGGCCATGACCTCTGCTTCTGGAGCCCGGTCCAATATCTTCCTGACCTCCGAAGCGAGTTCGTCCGGTAGGCCAAGAAGAACGGCTTCAACGGCCTCGCGAAGCCTCCTCGTCTTTTCATCGCTCACCGATTGTTCGATCGGGGTGGATCTAACTGGTTGGACGCGGGCGTAGGGGTAAGGTTTCTCATCCAGCCACTCAACAAACCGTATTCGGCAGAGTCCATGAAGTAAAAGGTTGGAGCGACCTTCATGGTCTTCACGGGAAGCTCGGATCAAACCCGCAGTTCCAACAGGGGCGGTGCAGGATTCGAGGTCTGTGGTTTCTGCGGAGGTTAAGGTCCCAACACAAAAGACGCAGCTCCCTTCGATTGCCTCAGTGAGCATCTGACGATACCGAGGTTCGAAGATGTGCAAGGGAAGGGCCCCATGAGGAAACAGGGTGCAATCAGGAAGAAGGAGAGCGCCCAGAGTGTCAGGAATTTGTATCGGATCCACAGGAAAAGTCTGATCGGGATAAAACCTCACCGGCGTGCAAGGTCTTTGGAGGTGTTACCGCTGCTACCTTTGCCCGCAATCGTAGCGATGCAACTGTTTTGCTCTCCGGCGGGTTCCGAATAAGAAGTGAGTTGCATGAGTGTCTTTAATTTGGTCACTGATTGTATGCTGAGAACCGCTTTACGGATTTTTCACCTGCTGGCGGTGATGGGCTTAATGGGGCTCCCCGGTGGCCTTGGGGCACAGTCCTTAAGTGCAATGTTGACCGAGTGGGACCCCGCGTGGCCTCAGCGTGCAGGGATCACAGCCGTTGGTTATTCGCAGGAGCAGAACTACGCGTTGGATAATTTTACGATTGATCTGCCTGTCGAAGTTGACCCAACCCTGCTCCTTTCGGAGATTGAGAATGAGGTGTCGCAATGGGGAACCAAGATGGACTTCTGGATTCTCCCGTTTCTTAATGTTCATGCCATGGTTGGGGTGGTGGATGGGCAGACTGGTGTGGGGCTCACGCCGGCAGCAGTAGAGTTGATTGGCACTGACCAGATCGCTGTCAATTACGACGGCACGGTGTATGCAGGTGGGACGACCCTCGCGTATGGCCAGGACTGGTGGTTCTGTTCCGTTACCGGGATCTATGCTTACACCGACGTGAAAGGGGAAATAGAGTCTATTCCGAGTTGGATGATCATGCCAAAATTCGGTGTGAGGCATGAAGGTTTGGAACTCTGGTGTGGAGTCACTTACCAGCGTGTGGCAGAACGGCAATCGGGGGTTTTTGACCTAGATGGTCTCGTCCTTAATTATGACCTGGAGCTTGAGGCTGAAGAAGAGTGGAACACCCAGATCGGATTCCGCTACAGGTTTTCGGAAAACGTGCTGCTAACTCTCGAGGCCGGTTTTGGAAACCGAAAGTCTATGACGGGCCATCTTGAATGGCGGTTTTAGCTCTCTTCCGTGGCCGTGGAGGGGGGAGGGTTCAGTCTGTGCGCTCTCCGATGAGGTGATTGGGAAAATCAGTGACCCGTTCGCAGGCTAGTTGTTCCATAACCTGTTGGAGCTGCCGCTTGATCATGGAGATCGTGTGATCTCCGCCTGAACGGCCGAGTGCGCCAACGCCATACATGAAGGAACGCCCGAGAAAGGTAAAGCGAGCACCACTTGCGAGAGAGCATGCAATATCCGGTCCCCCTCGCAAACCACTATCAATCATGACAGTGAGTTTGTCTCCATAGGATTCCGCGAGTGAAGGAATAGGCCGTATCGTCGACTGCCCTGCATCAAGTTGTCTCCCACCGTGATTGGAAGCGATAATTCCGTCCGCACCGAGCCGATGAACCTTTTCACAATCCTCCTCATTGACGATGCCCTTGACCACAAGCTTTCCTTTCCATCGATCCCGAATCGCCTTGATCCGGTCCTCGTTAAGTCTACCCGAAAAGGTCTTGTTCATAAATAGACCAAGATGCTTCATGCTGAGCCCCTTTGGAATGTAGGGGGTCATCGTCTTGAATTTAGGCACTCCTGCGGCCAGCTGTGAAAAAGACCAGGTGGGATGCAGCATCATCTGGATAATATTTCTCGGGGTCATTCGAGGAGGAATGGAGAGGCCGTTGCGGATTTCCTTGGGTCGATAACCAAAGGTCGGGGTGTCCGCCAGAATAACGAGAACGGGGCAGCCCGCGGCACTGGCCCTACCGAGGATCTTATCTCTCAGCTCGTCTTCGGCCGGATGATAGAGCTGAAACCAAGCTTTACCCCCGGTGATTTCAGAGACCTCCTCGATACTCGCAGTGCCAACTGTACTGAGAATAAATGGGATATTATGGTCCGTTGCGGCCTTCGCCAGAATTTCGGTGGAGCGAGGCCACATCAAACCTTGTAGGCCAATAGGAGCGATGCCGAAAGGTGCGTCATAGGTATGACCAAAGAGCTCCGTTCGAAGATCAGATCCTGCGTAGTCTCGAATGTAGTAGGGTTGCAGACGAATATCACGAATCTCACTGGTATTGCGTTGCAGATTGATATTCGAATTGCAACCACCCTCAAGATAGTCGAAAGCGAAGCCGGGCATGCGGCGCCGGGCCTTGTCCCGTAGATGTTCGATGGAGGGGTGTCTTGAATTAATGGCCATAGGACGCGGCTTAGCTGTTAAAGGAGGCGTTCGAATCGAGGGAGGTTATCTTCCCAGGGAGATGGGTCGGATGGAGCGAAATTCTTCAAAGGTATGGATCGCCTGATAAGCTCTCTCCCCGCGGAGATGTCGGGAAGATCACCTGTGGCAACCATCTGGGTGATCAGGTTTCCGCAGGCAGTAGCTTCGATCGGTCCAGCATGAACTGGAACCCCACAGCATGTGGCGATGGATTGAACGAGGAGTTCGTTCTTTATGCCACCGCCACCCATGTGAATCCGATCCAAGGTTTTCCCGGTGATCTCTTGGAGCTGGTCGAATCGCACCCGATGCTTGAAGGCAACACTCTCAGCCACCAGTCTGAGAATCTCACCTTTCCCTTGCGGAATCTGCTGGTCGGTCTCTCGACAGAGCGCCTGAATTCTTTCCGGCATGCCGCCGGGTGCTTTCAGAGCATCGTGATCCGGATCCACGAGGGATCCGAACGCTGGAGCGTTTTCTGCGAGTTCATCCAGCTCCGCGTAGGATGACTCGTCACCTTCGGAGCGCCATTGACGGACGCACTCCTGAAAGAGCCATGCCCCTGAAATATTACGAAGGAAGCGCGTGGTGTTTTCCACACCTTGCTCGTTGGCCCACCCGACTCGGAAAGCTTCCTCGGTGAGAATAGGCTCGCTGAGTTCAGTTCCAATGATTGACCACGTGCCCGATGAAATAAAAGCGTAGTCACCTTCTCCGGGAATGCCCGTAACCGCTGCGCCTGTGTCATGAGTGGTGGTCGCGATCACAGGGAAATTTCCACCCAGACTAGCCGCGACGACCTCCCGAAGGTTGCCAAGAGGCGTTCCGGGCTCGACAACCTCACCGAATATCTTTCGGGGAATCCCCAGTCCGTCTATGACGGCCCAAGCCCAGTCCTTGGTGACCGGGGAAAACAGCTGAGTCGTCGATGCGTTCGTGCGCTCTACAGAGATGTGACCAGTGAGCCAATAGGCCAGCAGGTCTGGAATCATCACAAAATGGGAAGCATTCAAGAGGGCGGCACTATCCCTGACGACTTCACCGAGAAGCTGATGTGAGGAGTTGAGGAAGAAGGGCATGATTCCCGTCTCCTTATACATTTTTGCGTTACCGTAGCGACGTTCACACTCCTCTTCCATGCCGTCAGTGCGGGAATCCCGATATTGATGTGGCAGTCCGAGAAGACGACCTTGGGCATCGAGAAGGGCGAAATCCACTCCCCAAGTATCGATCCCCAGCGATTGAATCTTATCCCCGTATCTGGCAACGGCCAATTTCAGTCCATGGATAATCTCACGATAGAGACCGACAACATTCCAGACCAGGCCACCGGGTAGGTTTGTTCCGGGATTATCGAAACGATGTATTTCCTCGAGTTTCAGGTCCCTGAGGTCAGTGTGCCCCGCCAGAAGGCGCCCGCTTCCTGCACCAAGGTCGATTGCGAGATACACCTTATCGTTCATAGCTTCACCGAGGACGCGTAGCCTGCGGGCCGCGCATAGGGACTGTGAGGAAGAAATACCAGATAACCTGCTAGACAAGAAACAAGTTTTCGATTCGGAGGCCTACCAAGTGACAGAGCGGGGGTTCTAGAATTCCTTTCAGGCTCCCAAGACCTCGATACCCTGATTTGCGAGAGCTGCGGAGAACCCCGGGTCACTGTCTTCATTTGTGACGACCGTGGTAAGATCCGAAACCTCAGCAAAGAAAAAGGACGACTTGAGGCCTATCTTGGTGGAGTCGGCCAGACAGTAGACCTTTTCGGAGCATTCAATTACACGCTCCTTGAATGAAGCCTGTCGGGGATTTGTCTCAGATACTCCCCGCTCGAGGTGAATTCCATTACACGAGAAAAACATCTTGTGGATATTGTGCTTACGCATGGTGGACTCGGCGGGAAGTCCGATATACGACCGAGAACGCGGCTCGTAAATACCTCCTGTACAAACGATATCTATGCCATCCCTGTCTGCGAGGGCTGTGATAACGTTATGGGCGTTGGTCAGGACAGTCAGGTGGAAGCCGGGGAGATGTTCAACGAGAGTGAGGGCCGTGGATGAAGCATCGATAAAGATGGTATCATTCGGTTCTATGCGCTCTGCGGCAAGGCGTGCGATAGAGGTCTTAGCTTCGCGGTTCACTTGCTTGCGCTCACTGAGAGCAAGTTCGACCCGGCTTTGGTTCGGGCGGACAGCTCCACCGTGAATACGAAGTAGCTCACCGCGCTTTTCCAGGTTTTCGAGGTCCTTCCGGACGGTTTCATCGGTAACTTCGAGCAGAGCAGCAAGATCAGTCGTTCTTACAGATTCGCTTTCTAGAAGTTTGGATGTAATAAAAGACTGACGTTCAACAGGTAACATTTGATCAAGGCCTGACGACCACTTGGGGTTTTCTTTGATTTAGTTGGGAATATCTGGGAATTAGGTTGACTAGTCAAGAAATCCCAACCATAAACGCGATGGTTTCGGGAAAATGCCAGTAGATTCCAACATTCCGCGGGCCGTTGTTGAACACATGGTTCGTGAGCAAGTTTACGCGAAGCTCGGCGTGCCGCTGCCAGATTCAGCATCTGCTCCCAACGGCCTCGTGGTAAATGTCAGCGCGAGACACTGCCATTTATCGCCGAGGGCGGTGGAGGAGCTTTTCGGGCCTGGATACGAGTTGACTCCGATGAAAGACCTTTACCAGACTGGCGCGTTCGCAGCTAAGGAGACGGTCACTCTTGTTGGGCCCCGGAGCCGGGTAATCTCAAATCTCAGGATACTTGGTCCTTGCCGGGAATTTAATCAGGTGGAGTTAGCATATACCGACGCGATAGCCCTCGGCTTTGATATTCCGCTCCGCCTCTCGGGAGATATAGGAGGGAGTCCCGGGTGCATGCTTATGGGCCCAAAGGGCTTTTTCGAAATGCCCGAGGGGGTGATCCGCGCAGCGCCACACGTGCACATGAGTCCCGAGGACGCGTCTTACTATGGCGTGAGCCACAAGGATACCATGAGGATGAGAGTGCATGGCCTCTGTCCGGTGACATTCGAGAATGTGGTAGTCCGGGTTGATCCTAGCTTCAACCTGGAGGTGCATATTGACACCGACGAAGGCAATGCCTGCGGGCTAAAGACAGACACTTACTGTGAGTTGATCAAATAGCTCACTAAACGATGAAACAAACAACCAAAGGATAAGAATATGAGACAAGCGCTCGGACTAGTTGAAACAAAAGGATACGCCGGCAACGTGGAGGCTGCTGACGCAATGGTGAAGGCTGCTGATGTTGGCTTTATCAAGCAGATCTCCATCGGAGCGGGATTCTTGACCACGATCGTGCAAGGAGATGTCGGAAGCGTAAAGGCGGCTGTTGACGCTGGAGCCGAAGCTGCTGACAAAGTGGGGGAGTTGATTAGCTCCCACGTGATTCCGAGGCCGCACGAAGACCTTCTCAAACGTTTTGATCTCTCATAACAAAAACTCCCTGAAATCATGGCTAAACAAGCAGTTGGAATTATAGAAACGCGGGGCTTGGTCTCAATAATTGAGGCTTCTGATGCTGCGCTGAAGGCAGCAGACGTCTCGATGCTGGGATGGACAAAGATCGGCGCTGGCCTTGTTACCGGATTTTACGCCGGTGACGTCGCCGCAGTTAAGGCAGCGGTAGACGCTGGAGCGGAGGCTGCCTCACAAGTGGGTGAAGTTGCCTCTACTCAGGTCATCCCTCGGCCTCACGAGGATCTCTCGAAACTGGTTGAAATGTAATCCCGGTCCTTCGCCGAAATCATCGTGAAGATTCTCGTAGCCAACCTCGGCTCAACGTCTTTCAAATTCCGCCTGTTTGAAATGGGCGAGGGTGAAGAATGTCAGTTGGCCGAGGGTGGATACGAGCGGGTCTCTGACCATGGAGAAGCCATTCGTGATGCTCTCCTGTCGCTCGAAAATGACGGGGTCACTACGCCGGGAGAGATCGAAGCGGTAGGATTTAAGACCGTCCTCGGCAGGAATTTAAGCGGGTGTGTGGAGGCTGATGACGAGGTTATTGAAGCTTTAGAAGGATTTGCTGATGTTGCGCCCGCGCACAATCCCGCTTACGCGGATGGGATCAGGCAGTTTCGTGAAATTCTTCCTGAGGCCCGAAGAGTTGCTCTTTTCGAGACCGCTTTCTACCAGTGGGTTCCGGAGGCAGGTCGACGATATGCCATCCCGGAATCCTGGTATGATATTGGCGTAAGACGCCATGGATTCCATGGGGCGAGTCACAAATTTATTGCTGAGAGGTCTGCCGAAATGCTGGGGCGTTCCGACGTCGCAGAGCTCGTTCGAGGACTGTATCAGGAGGGGCCTACAAAGCTGGAGCAACCGTTTCGCGTAATATCCTGTCATCTTGGCGGAAGTAGCTCGGTGACAGGTATTCGGAATGGGGTAGCGATCGGTACGAGCATGGGATTCTCGCCGCAGAGCGGGGTTCCACAAAATAATAGGGTGGGAGATCTCGATGCCGGTGCTTTGCCCTATGCGGCGAAGGTGCTTGGTCTCACCATTGAGGAGGCGTCTCGACAGCTCTCTTCCGAAAGCGGGTTGCTGGGAGTTTCTGGTGTGGGGAACGACATGCGGGATGTTCGAGCAGCAGCGCTTGGCGGGAACTCCGATGCCCAAATCGCAGTTGAAGTCTTCGTGCATGAGGTCCGTCGATGGGCGTCCTCAATGCTTTTCGAGCTGGGAGGACTTGAGGCATTCGTTTTTACGGCCGGTATCGGCGAGAATAATCCATGGCTAAGGGCTGCGGTCTGTGAGGGCTTGGAGGGTTTGGGAATCGTGCTGGATCACGATAGAAATGCAGCCGCAGGAGGCGGTGAAGCCAAGGTCAGCGGGGAGGAGTCCCCGGTGCAGGTCCTGGTCATACCAGCAAATGAGGAGCTGGTGCTTGCAAGAGAGGTATATCAGAAAGTCACCAATTTAAATTAAACAACAATAGAACAATGGGAAAACAAGCAGTAGGACTTCTCGAGACACGCGGTTTATGCTGTCTCGTCAGTGGCGTAGATGCAGCTCTCAAGGCAGCAAGCGTCGAGTTGACAGGACCAATGAGGAGCATTGGCAGTGGCCTTTGTAACGCAGTGGTTACCGGTGATGTGGCAGCAGTAAAAGCTGCGATCGATGCTGGGGCAGATACAGCTGCGAGCCTTGGCGAAGTGGTTACCGCTCACGTCATTGCCCGACCTGACGAGGCCGTCGACAAGGTTATCGTAAGCAAGAAGCCTGCTCCAAAGGCCTCTCCGAAGGCCAAATAGAGAGGATCCCCGGGAGTAATGTTTCTCGCAGAGGTCATTGGCCACGTGGTGGCTACGAAGAAGGATGAGAGCATGGTGGGGCGCAAGCTCCTCATGCTGCGTCCGCAGCTTATCGACGAGGCTGATCCGACGAGGTTCAGGAATGGTGGTAATACCATTGTTGCTGTGGATACGGTTGGCGCGGGAGAGGGGTCGCTCGTGATGTTCTGCCAGGGAAGCTCCGCGAGGCAGGCTGGAGGCCTGAAACAGATCCCCGTTGATGCGGCGGTGGTGGCGGTCGTTGACAGCGTGGATGTTCTGGGAACCAAGGTTTACGACGGGTCATGACTCGGTCGGGAGGCAAGCAAGCGAAGCGATGAGTATTAAGATTGATCAGGAGGCCCTGCGGGGAGTTGTGGAGAAGGTGATGGCTGACCTCGGTCGTCCGGTTGTCCGAACATCGGATTCCCAGGCAGGGAAAAAAGTTGATAAAGGGGGACAGGCACTTTCATCGGGAGAGTGTGGATGTCATTCCAAGCCCACTGCGGGGCCCGGCCACTTCGGAGTCTTCGATTGCGTGAATCGTGCTGC
>MDTG01057468.1_pt1 | contig 10340 bp, 9 predicted proteins | sample 811421 | NCBI WGS metagenome assembly MDTG01 (sample SAMN05326645, study PRJNA326480) | marine metagenome | isolation source: seawater | place: Pacific Ocean: South East | collected 2011
GCAATTTCTTTTAAATTTAACTTATAATTTTTAATCAATTGATTCTATAAATAGGAATTAAGTTGTATCTAATTTATAAAAAAAATGATAGTAAAATTAATTTATTATAAGCTTTTAATAAAAATTATAAAATTAATTTTTTTTAAAAATATTCCAAAATTTATTGCTCCTTTTCTAACAGAAGTAGAATATAAATTTTTCTTTTTATCATTAAGCGATAATAAATTTGATTATGATAGAAGAGATAATAAAGTCTCAAAGATATTAAATGATTTAGAAACAAATGGTTATAGCATAATAGAAAATTACTTTTCAAAAGATGATTGTCAGAAAATAATTAGAGAAATTGATTCATTTATTGATAATTATCCAGATTTGATTTTTAAAAATGAACCATATGATCAAAGGATTTTTGGTGCTGAGAATTTTTCAAACAACATAAAAAATTTCTATAGTGACAAAAATTTATCCAAGCTTGCTACGATTTATAATAAAAAAGATACCAAAGCTTGTTTTACATTAGCTGCTAAGATTAATTCTCTTAAAGGAAATGAAGGATCTGGAGGTGGTTGGCATAGAGATGGATTTTTCAGGCAATTCAAAACACTTTTATATTTAAGTGATGTATGTAATAAAAATGGACCATTTCAAATTATCTTAAATTCTCATAAATTAAAAAGTTATTTAAGTGATATAAAAAAAGGTAATTTAGGCTATATGCAATATCGAATTTCAAATAATGAGGTTAATAAGATTTTGAATAAAAATAATAAGAGGCTTAAAACCTTTAATGCAAAAGCTGGCACGTTAATATTATTTGATACAACAACAATACACAGAGGATGTCCTCTGGAGTCAGGATCTCGATATGCTCTAACAAACTACTTTTATGTCCAAGATCAAATTTCAGATGCTTTATATAAGAAATTTAAAGTGTTAACAAAAAATTATATTCAGAAAAAATGATTATTAAAAAATATAATTACAATAGCAATGGATATTTATTTACAATTGATATCTGTAAAGCTATTGAGTTATATACATTTAGTATTCTAGAAAAGGATTCTAATTCCTTTACATATAGAGGAATAAATATCAAAAATGCGATTGAAAGAGCTTTATATATTCAACTTATTAATTCACAAGCTCTTGTTTTTCATTATGAAAAATATTGTTTAGGTATAAATAAAACTAAAGATGAACCAAAATTAAATTTAATAGAAAAAGATATTTTAAATTATTTAATACATAAAAAAATTTTAAAAAATCCAAAAAAAAGTATCATAAGGAACATAATAAAAAAATCAATACATATATCTAGAAATATATTAAAAATACTAAAAAATTTATTTTTTAAAAAAAATATTTTAAATACTCATAAGAAATTTATTTTTAGTATTACAAGTATTAAATTTATAAAAAGTCTAAAACCATTATTAAAAAATATACCAAAATCTCATTATTTATTTGAAGTCGGAAATAACATCAAACTATCTAAAAAAATTTCTAATATGAACCTAAATGTCGCAAATAATTTTTATGGATTTCACTTAAAAAAACAATTACTTGCTTCAATATATTTGATAGATCATCTGGAATTATTGAATATAGTTGATTACTCCTTTTTCGTAATTAAGAAATATAATCCCAAATCAATTATCTTAATTGAAGGAGTAGCACCTAAAGATATCTTAATATCTGAAGTGGCTAAGAAATGCGAAGTAAAATCATATTGTATTCAGCATGGATATCCCTCTTTAGTAGATACTTGTTTTAGAAATATGGATTTTACTCTTTATTTAGCGTGGGGTAGAAATTCTGTAGAAATTTTAAAACCCTATAATCCATTACAAAATTTTAAAATCACTGGCCATCTCGCAACAATGAATTACGAAACAAATAATAAGAAAATATCAACCATTAATAGAATATGTTTTTTCTTACAAGGGCCATGTGCTCTAATGGATGATAGAGAATTAGAAATATTTTATGAATTTATTTTATTTTGTTTAGAAGAATATCCAAACTTAAATTTTACAATTAGAGAACACCCATCTCACAAAATTAATAAATTCTTATTAAAAAAATTATGTAAATACCCAAACGCTAAGATTTCTAACTATGAAAAAGTAAGTATTAGAGAAGAATTAAATTCTATTGATTTATCTGTAAGTGTTTTTTCCTCTGTAATAATGGAATCCATAGCTTTAGATGTAATTCCTTTAATTTGTTCTTTTGGATCATTACCAAAATATAATCCAGGAATAGCAGATAAAGGGGCAGCTATAGAAGTTTTTAATTTAGAAGAAGCAAAAAAAGAATTCAAAAAACTTTTAGAAAATAAAAAATACCTATCCTCTTTTATTAAAAATATAAAAATAATTAAAAGAAATTATTTTAAAGAATGCGATACTTTAAAAATAATCAAAGACACAATTTTTCAGTGATTGTGAAATATGCTTTTTAAAATTTAAATTTATAGATAATTTAGGAATATATTAATTTTTTTATGTTAAAAGTAAAAGATGTTGAACTAATTCACGCAAAAATTTTTTCCGATGATAAAGGAGAACTTTTACCATTTGAATTCGATGCTTGTTTTAAAAGAAATATTAAAAGAAACTTTATTGTATATGGAGGCAAAGATAAATATAGAGGAAATCATGCGCACATAAAATGTATTCAGTTTTTGACATGTCTCAGTGGTTCTTGTTTGATTAAATGTGATGACGGTGAAAATACTAAAGAAATTATTCTTGATAAACCTCAAAAAATATTAATTATTCCTAATCAAATATGGGCTTCTCAATTTTATATTCTTGAAAATACTATTTTGTCTGTATTTTGCACTGAAAAATATGATGAGAAAGATTATATAAGAGATTATGATGAGTTTTTAAAATTCAGATCTTCATAGCTAATTTAACTAAAATTATTTATACCTACTTTAATTAATTTATTTGATATATGTAATGCGAATAAGTTAAAATGAGGAAAATTTATTTTCATTTTTGTTAGAGAGAAATAAATGGAAAAAGTTTTTTTAATCTGCCCAATTTGCAAAAATAATAAATTCAAACTTGGAATTGATATCTTTGATGACAGGTACGGAGAACCAAATCAATATAAATTATCTTCATGCTTAAAGTGCAATCATATCTCTACATTTCCAAGATTAAAGGAAGAAGAGTTATCAAATTTATATTCAAAATATTACCCAAGAAAAGATACAGATATTTCTGAAATAGTAAGAAATTCTCAAAAAGTAAAAAGAAAAATATCGGCATTTAAAAGATGGCTTCAAGGTGTAAATAACCAAGGACAATACTTGACTAAACCTAATGATAAGATCCTCGATATAGGATGCGGAGATTGTCAATCATTAATTGAGGCAAAATTACTTGGAGCAACAGTATATGGAGTAGATCCAGATGTAAACATTAAAAATATATCAAGGAGATTATCTATAAATGTTCATATAGGCTCAATTACAGAGGATATATTTCCAGGAGTTAAATTTAATCTAATTATTTTAAATCAAGTACTCGAACATATACCTGATCCAAATAAATTAATTAAAATTTTATCAAAAAAATTAAGCTCAAATGGAAAAATATTTATATCAAGCCCAAATGTAAATTCTTTTTATAGAAAATTATTTAATAAAAAATGGATCAATTGGCATATTCCTTATCATTTAAACCACTTTAATAAAGAAAACTTAAAAAAAATGTTTAAATCAAATAATTTAAAAATATTATCTTATAGGACAGTTACACCAAATTGCTGGACAATTATTCAACTTAGAAATATTTTTGCAAGTTGTAAAAAAGGTGAAGAAAATTTAATTTGGAAAAATAGCAGAAAAGTAAACTCTAAGAACAATCGATTAGAAAAATTAACAATAAAAAGATTATTTCTTAAAATCTTAAAAGCTTTTTTAATACCTTTTATTACTATCTTCAATAGATATATAGATCTTATAGGAGCTGGAGATAGTCTTGTTTTTATTCTTAAAAAGTAAACGACTGTGAGAATATATATAATTATCCCCGTTTTTAATAGACTTGAAGAAACAAAAAAAATTATATCTTGTTTAAGGAATCAAATCACAAAAAATCAAATAGAAATAATCATAATAAATGATGGTTCAACAGATGGAACAAAGCAATGGATTAATCTTCAAAATGACATAACAGTAATAGAAGGTAATGGGAGACTTTTGTGGGGAGGAGCTTTAAATTTAGCAATAAATTATTTAAAAAAGATTTACAATGAAAAAGATTGGGTAATTCTATTAAATAATGATGTTTTAATTAATGAAAATTATGTTCAGAATATGTTAGATATTGCAGAAAAATATAAGCCTGCTGCCGTTGGTAGTGTAGTTAGGAATCTCTATATAAAATCTAGTGTTATCTCAACAAGTATAAATATAGATGCATGGAATTTTAAAATTCATGATCAAATAAATTGTAAAAGAAATTATTTTTATAAAAACATCTTGCAAACTGATGTCCTTTCAGGAAGGGGGGTTATTTATCCTCTTAGATCTATTATCGAATGTGGTGGATTCAAACCATTATTAATGCCGCATTATTATGCTGATTATGAACTTTCATTAAGAGTAAAAAAAAAGGGATTAAAATTATTAATCTCAGAAGAAAACCCTGTTTATTCCAAAGATAATTTTGCTGAAATAACAAATAAAAGGCGCAGAGAAAATATTCTTTATAAATTATTTTCTAGAAAGTCAAATTATTATATTGTTGCAAAATTAGCTTTTTGGATAGAAGCTAGTAACTTTATAGAAAAGATCACCTTGCTATTAAGAATTATCCTATTTATTATATTACCAATGTTAAGAAAAAGAAAATTGTGAAAGTACTGATAATAGATACTTATTATGAAAATTTCTTAGATAAATTTTATGAAAATAATATTTATCTAAAAGATAAAAATTATGTAAATAATTTAAATTCATTGTTAAATGCATGTTTTGGTACATCAGATTCATATAGTTATTACTTGAACAGATTAGATGATGTAGAGGCTTATGATTTAATTGTAAATAGTAATCAATTACAAATAAAATGGGCTAAAGAAAATAAAATAAAAGTCAATAATTTAAATTTTAATTTAAATTACAAATTATTTAGAATTCCATTATTGGGAAAATCTTTAAATAAATTATCACCTCTTACGAATATAGCTCTATCACAAATTAAAAAGATTAAAGCAGATGTTGTTTATATACAGAATCTATCTTTTTTTACAGAAGATATTTTATTAGAAATTAAAAATCATACAAAATTACTTGTTGGACAAATCGCATCTCCTTTACCACCTTTATCTTTCATTAGGCCATATGATCTAATATTGACTTCATTCCCACATTTTGTTGATCAAATTAAGCAAATTGGAATTAATAGTGAATATTTTCGTATTGGTTTTGATGAAAGAATTCTCGATAAAATGAAGAACAAAAAAAAAGATATTAATTTCAGTTTTGTAGGAAGCATAAGTAAAAATCATAGTGATGCTTTACCATTATTAGAATATCTAGTGGACAATAATAATTTAAAGATATTTGGTCAAGGTGTGAAAAACTTACCTTTATTTTCAAAAATAAGAAAATATCATCTTGGCGAGAAATGGGGTCTAGATATGTATGAAACTCTTTCAAGAAGCAAATTATCTTTAAATAGACATATTAGTACGGCAAAAAATTATGCGAACAATATGAGACTCTTTGAAGCTACGGGTATGGGATCTCTATTGTTAACAGACCATAAAGAAAATTTACATGAAATATTTGATATTGATAAAGAAATTATTACTTATAAAGATGATGAAGAAGCTTCAGATAAAGCTAAATATTATCTATCACATCAAAATCAATTAAAAAAGATAGCTTTAGCAGGCCAGGAACGTACATTAAAAGATCATACTTATAAAAATAGAATGAAAGAATTAAACAATATACTAAAAAAATATTTATAGATTATTGAAATTAAAAAAAATGAATGGTTTAGAAAATTTTAAAAGTCTTAATATTTCCATTATATTTAACAAAACAATACAAATATTACGTAATGTAGTAGGGAGATTAATTAATAATGGAAATCTTTTATAAAAAGCCTGAAAAAACTGATAAAAAAATTTATAGTTCCTCTGATAATGAACTGAAGGCATTTTATGGCCTTCCTAAAACAGTAAAATTTTGTAAATCCTGTGTAATAAGTAACCAACGACCATCAACAAGTGTAGAGTTTAAAAATGATGGGAAACAACCAAAACAAGCTATTAATTTCAATGATGATGGAATATGTGACGCCTGCAAGGTAAGACAAAATATTGATAATATAGATTGGTCAGAAAGAGAAAAAGAACTTAAGAGGATTTGTAATAAATATAGGAGAAATGATGGTAGATACGATTGCTTAGTTCCAGGTAGTGGTGGTAAGGATAGCTTTATGACTGCACACTTATTGAAATATAAATATGGGATGAATCCTCTTACATGTACATGGGCCCCTCATATTTACACAGATTGGGGATGGAAAAATCATCAGGCATGGATTCATGCAGGATTTGATAATTTGCTTTTTACGCCAAATGGGAAAATCCATAAATTACTTACTAGATTGGCGATGGAAAAACTATTTTATCCCTTTCAACCTTTTATACTAGGACAAAAAAATATTCCACCTAAAATTGCAGCAAAATATGATATTGAATTAATTTTCTATGGTGAGAATCAAGCTGAGTATGGAAATCCCAAATCTGATAGTTTAAATTCAAAAATGTCTAATAAGTTCTTTTCAAAAGAGAATAACGATAAGATCTATCTTGGAGGTACTTCCTTAGATGAATTAAAAGAAATTGGATTAAAACCTATTGATTGGGAGCCATATCTACCAATTGATAGAAACCTTTTAGAAGATAAAAAAATAAAATATTATTATCTTGGATATTTTGAAAGGTGGCATCCTCAAGGCGCATATTATTATTCCGTTAGTAACGGGAATTTTCAAAGTGCACCGGAGAGGACAGCAGGTACTTTTAATACTTATAATTCAATCGATGATAAGGTAGATGATTTTCACTATCATACAACCTTTATAAAATTTGGAATTGGTAGAGCTTCATATGATGCAGCTCAAGAAATTAGATCAGGCGATTTAATGAGAGAGGAAGGAATTGCCTTAGTAAAGAAATTTGATGGTGAATTCCCAGATAGATGGTCAGAAGAGATTTTTAATTATTTAAGCCTAGATGAAAAAGATTTCCCAGATATTTTTAGATTCTTTGAGGAACCAATATTCGATAGGGAATATTATGATCTTTTGACAGATAAATTCAGATCACCTCATTTATGGAAATGGGATAATAAAAAAGGTTGGGAATTAAGATACAAAATATTTGATTTAGAAAAAAGTAATCCTCAAGAAGATTCAGCCGCATTATGGCAAGGAAATAAAGCTTTATAATGGGGATATGTAAAAGAGTCATAGCAAGACTTGATATTAAAGGTTCCAGACTAATTAAGGGTGTTAGGTTCGAAGGAGTAAGAGTCATTGGTAATGCTTATGACATAGCCAAAAAATATGCTGATTTAGGAGTTGATGAAATTTTCTATTCTGATGCAGTAGCTAGTTTGTATGGAAGAAATAGCTTATATGAATTACTTAAGGAATCTTGCAAAGAAGTTTTTGTACCTATTACAGCGGGAGGAGCTATTAACAATATTGAGGATGGAAGAAGGTTGCTTGCTTCAGGAGCTGATAAATTAGCTATAAATACAGGAGCGATTAGAAATCCAAATTTAATAAATGAATTAGCAAATGCATTTGGGTCTCAATGCGTTGTAGTTTCTATTCAAGCTAGAAAATCATTAAAATCAAATAATTGGGAATTGATGATAGAGAACGGTAGAGAAAATTGTAAGAAAGATTTATTAAATTGGATAGAAGAAATTCAAACTAGAGGGGCGGGAGAAATTATCATTACATCTGTAGATAAAGATGGCTTAGCTAATGGAACTGATCAGCTTCTTTTGGAAAAGATATTAAAAATCACCAACATTCCTCTTGTAATTGGAGGAGGAATAGGATCAAAGAATGAAATAACTCAGATTTTTACAAAATATAAATCTCTTTCTGGTATTTCAATCGGCTGGTCCTTTCATAAGGGTCAACTTAGTATAAAAAAAGCTCATGAAGCGATAAAGGAAGCAGGCCTTTTAACTAGAGATTATAGTAATTCAAAACTAAAACCTTATTCATATAATCCAAAAGTAATAATTGTAGACTATGAAATGGGGAATTTAGAAAGCTTAGCTAATGCCCTAAGAAAGATTGGTATAAATGCATTAATTACTTCTGAAAGACAAAAGATAATAGAAGCAGATTTAGTTATTCTTCCTGGTGTAGGGTCTTTCCCAGAAGGGATGAAAAATCTCAAGTCAAGAGATCTTATTAAACCAATTATGGAGAGATCAAAAAAAAACAAAGCAATACTTGGAATTTGTTTAGGTATGCAGCTTTTGTTTCAAGAGGGTGAAGAATATAAAAATTGTAAAGGACTTGGTATTTTTAATGGAAAGATAAAAAAGTTACCTACACATACCATTGCTAAAGAAAAATTAATCCTACCTCATGTTGGATGGAATAAGATTATATTTATTAAAGGAAAAGAAGAAAATAAACTTCAAATATTTGATAACCATTATCAATACTTTGTTCATTCATATGCGTATCAACCCCAGGATAATAATGATTCAAACGCATTATTTATATCATCATATGGAGGTAAAAATTTTGTTTCTGGAGTGAAAAAAGGAAATTGTATTGGCCTTCAATTTCACCCTGAAAGAAGTGGGAATCTAGGAATTAGCCTTCTTTTTGAGTTAATTAAATTATTAGTGAGAAATTAAATGAAATATTTTTGCACTCTTTTTGATAAAAACTACTTAATCAAAGGTCTAACAATGATTACAAGTCTAAAAAACAATTCAAATCATTCATTCATCTACATACTTTGTTTGGATTCTATTACAAAGGATATTTTAGATAATTTAAATTTAGTTTATATAAAGACTATATCATTAGAAGAAATTGAAGATTCAAGATTATTAGAAGCAAAAGGAAATAGGACTAAAGCTGAATATTGTTGGACATTGGCATCATCATTTACTTGGTATGTAATGCAATACAATAAAAATATTGAATTAATCACATATCTGGATGCAGATTTATTATTTTACTCAAATATTGACTCAATATTTAATGAAATTGGTAATGCATCAATAGCAATAATTGAGCATAGATTTTCTCCTGAATTTAAATCTCTAGAAGTAAATGGAAGGTTTTGTGTCGAATGGAATAGCTTTCGAAGAGATAAAGAAGGCTTAAGATGTCTCAACAAATGGAAAAATCAATGTTTAGATTGGTGTTATTACAAACTTGAAGATGGCAAGTTAGGAGACCAAAAATATTTAGATGAATGGCCAGAACTATACAATAATTGTCATATCATCAAAGAAATAGGAGCTGGTATTGCACCTTGGAATTATTCAAAACATAAAATAAAAAGGAAAAAAGACAATATTATGATTGATAATTCAAAGCTGGTTTTCTATCATTTTCATCAATTTGAAATTTTAGAAAATAAAAAGTTCTTTCGGGTTGGGGAAATATATACTTCAAACAAGAAGGAACCTGATGAAATTTATGAAATATATGAAAAGGAATTATTAAAATCATTATCAAAAATAAGAAAAATCAAGAATAATTTTAATGATGGTATTAAAAAAAAGAAAAGCTTTGGTAAAGAAAAAATCAAAAAACTAATTCCTATTGATTTTAGAAATTTTCTTAGGAGGTTTTTTTAGTAATGCTATCAAATATGCCTTGGCTGTTAAGCAGAAGGAGATTATTAATTTTAGGTATTATTGATTATCTAATAATATTATCAACTTTTTTTATACTACAAAATTATGGATTTATAAATACTAATTTATCATCAATTAATTTATTATCTTTAAGTTGGATAACCGTTAATTATTCACTTGATAAATATTCCATCCTAGATGATGAATATAATATTAATATATTTAATAAGCTAGTAAGAACTATCAAAGCGGCTATTTTTACTGGATGTATTTTTAAATTTATTATTATAATATTTACCTATATCAATTCAAATGTAGGAGATGGGAAATGGATTTTATTTTTAGGAATATTATCATCAATAAGTTTTTTATATGAAATAATACATAACTATATAATAAAAACATTTTTATCCAAACCAATTAAATGGATCTTTATTTATTCAGA
>MDTG01279742.1_pt1 | contig 10340 bp, 8 predicted proteins | sample 811421 | NCBI WGS metagenome assembly MDTG01 (sample SAMN05326645, study PRJNA326480) | marine metagenome | isolation source: seawater | place: Pacific Ocean: South East | collected 2011
AAAGCCCAGCGAGATATGCGGTGCCTTGCGATCAAAGCGCACTTCTTCGGGATTTTCGTAGTAATCGGGATCGTAACCGGCAATCGCGGTGGAAATGCCCACATAGTCGCCCGGCAGGATCTTCTGGCCGTGGATTTCGATTTCCTTTGCAGCGATGCGAAACACGCTGACAGGCGCAAAAGCGCGAAGGAACTCTTCGACTGCAAGCACGATCTTCTTGGGATCGTCGCGCAACTCCTGCTGCTTGTCAGGGTTCTTCGCCAGGTATGTGAAGATGTTGCCCATCAGCGACGTCACCGTGTCGAGGCCGCCAATGAACAGGTTGAAGCAGTGGCCAAACACTTCCTTGTCGTTCCACTTTCGACCGTTGATTTCGTATTCGAAAATGCCGCTGATGTAGTCGTCGCCCGGATTGGCACGGCGTTCGGCGATCACTTCGTTGAGGTAATCCACCACCTTGCGCACAGCTTGGGTACGCACAGCAAAATCGTTGGTGTGGAATATGTTCTTCTCCCACTCCAGGAATTCCGGCATTCGTTCCTGTGGCAGGCCCAGCAGGTCCAGCACGATGAAAATCGGGAACTTGGAGGAGAACTCGTCCACGAATTCGCAGTGGCCGCGGTCCTTGAAATTGTCGATGAGATCAACAGCGCGTTCATGCAGTTCGTCGCGCATCTTGGCAATTTTCTGCGGCGCGAAGAACGGGTTCAGGGCCTTGCGGTATTCACCGTGTTCAGGGGGATCGGTTTCGGTCGGGATCACCAACCAGTCTTCACCGATCGACTGGGCGAATTTGCCCATCCCGTTCTTGGTGTAGTTGTCGGGATCGCGCAGGACCGCGTGAATATCCTCAACCTTGGTCAGCAGCCAGCCACCCTGATCGCCGGGAAAGATGTTGGTGCACCAGGTCAGCGGAGGAAGGGTGCGCTGAATCTCTGGCAGCATAACTTCCTGCGGGCACACATCGGTGTTTTCACGCTTGAAGAAGTCAAGCGTCACAACCTTGTCGGCAGGAACATGGGCCGGAATGTCTGTTACCGGGGCGGAAGCCATTATTACTCTCCGTTGAAAATTCTTGGCGTTTACCAGATGATCCGCATCTGGGCGGCAAGCCGACGATTGCGCAATGCCTCACTGCGCTCTTGCGGGCTCACCCGCCTCGTCGATTGGGGCAACTGCGACAGAACGTCTCCCACCTTGACCTTTCTTAAGGTAGGCATCGGCTTTGCACTTGCCTCGAACCAACGGCCCTGAATGGCGCCGCTTGGGTAGCCCGATGTGTCGAGCCAGTTGTGCACACCCGGATCGCGCGCAGATATTACTGTGCGGAAAACGCCATCGGGATCGACCACACCCTGCGCGTCGTTCAGGCTGGCCTGATTGTTGTACCAGTCGGTCGTCTCATAAAGATCATTGGTGAGGATGATCGACCAGTAGCGATAACTATCAGGCACTCGCACCTCGCTGATCAATGCCTCGTCATCGGCCAGTTCGTATGCTCCTTCATAGTAGAATTGCCCTTGCAGGCCTGACATCTGCGACACGTCAAATATCTTCAGTTCGTTGAGATAGCCTTCATTCCGCAGCTCTTCCACATGGGTCGGGAAAGCCATTGCGCAAACGCCCGTGATAAATGGGATTTCGTCAAAGGCGGCGTGAAGCTGGGTTAAGGAGGGGCGGCCCTTGGCGTCGTCCACGTCAAGTCGGGCAATGCCAAAGCGCGGTTCACGCTCCACGCCCCAGTCGCACGAGACGATGCGAACCATCAGCTTTTCGCACTTGGGATCCAGCGCGAACCAGTCCCCTTCGTAACCCGCCGGGCGTTCTGGCGAGATCACGAATTCGAATGAACCGTCGTTGCCCAACGTCAGGGTGTCGAAGTCAATTTGCCCGAGCAGCGGGCTGTGCTGTCCCGTGCGCAGGGTGTCAGGCCCCATCTGCGCCAGAATGATCATCCGCACCGTGCCCCGGTCACCGCGCAACAGGTAACTGCCGCCTTTCTCGATCAGGGCCGACTTGTAGATCGTATCGGCATTGGGCTGGAAGATGTTCTGCGCGATATTCAGTTCGGGCACGAACATGGGGTGGCGCCGGTCGCCCACCAGCGCATCGGAACTGGCGCGCGCCAGCCCGTACAGCAGCAGGCGGGTCGCTTCCGCCATAATCTGCGGATCACCGCGGAGACGTTCGGGGACGCGATTCCGCATGGCATCGCCGAGCGGGCGCAATCCGTCGATCAGCTTTTCCCAAACCAGACCGTCATCACTCATACTTGTTTGCTCCTCTTCCCAGCGTGATCCACTCTCGCCCGACCATTTGCGAACAAACCTTTCCCCCGACAGGTGAACCCCAACGGCGCTTGCCCAAGCCAAGGCCTTCAACAAGGAGCGGCGTGCGATGAAATCAACTGACATGATGCTGGACGTTACCGATGCGGCGGAGATTGGCGAGACGGTAGAAATCGCAGCCACTCTCCACCTGCCGGATGATTGGGATGAGAATGGCGAGCACCTCGTCTTTGCCATACACGGCGGCGGCTATTCGCGCATCTATTGGGATCCGCCTTTCGCCGACGAAAGCTACAGCTTTGCCCGATGGTTCTGCAATCGCGGCAAGGCCGTGCTGGCCATCGACATGCTTGGCATGGGTGAAAGCACCCGCCCCGAACCGGAAAACAAGCTGAGCCGTGCAATCATCGCACGCGCGCACGCGGCGGCACTGGCGCAGGTTTCGCAGGAACTTGGCCGCAAAGTCAGCGTAACCGGCATCGGCCATTCGATGGGCGGCATGATGATCATCTCGCAGGCCGCCGCCCACCCGGTTTTTGACCGGGTAGCCGTTCTTGGCTGGGCGAACGAGCCAATGGTGCTTGAAGATACCGACGTCAAGACGCTGCAGGCAGACCTCATTCCCAACGGCTATCTTGCCACGCCGCGGGAGCCGATGCGCAAGCTGTTCTACTGGCCCGACGTGCCGCTGTCGCTCATCGAGGCAGATGAAGCCCATGCATCCACCACCCCTGCCACGATGGGGATTGCTGCGCTTACCCCCGGCATCGTGCATGAGGATTCGGCATCCATCGCGGCGCCGGTCGTGGTCGTACAAAGCACCATCGATACCAGCCCCAACCCCGAACTCGAGCCAGGCTATTTCAAGGCAGCGGCTTCCACCGAATTGCAAATTGTCAACGACGCCGCCCATTGCCAGAATTTCGCTGGCACGCGGATCAGCCACTGGCAGGCGCTCGACAGCTGGATAGATCGCACCTGAAAATACCCGCGGCTGGCCCATTGGCGCTACTTCAGGTGCCGCAGAACCCTGTCCGCCGCGATCCTGCCTGCGATGCCGGACACGCCGCCGCCCGGATGGCTGCCCGCGCCGCCCAGATAAAGGCCGGGCACGGCGGGTTTGGGGCCGCCGAAACCTGTTGCCGGGCGATGTTGCCCTGCCCGCAAGGCGCCGAAATCCACATGGGTCACGCAGCCATTCGTAGCGTTAAGGCGTGTCTCGCGTTCACGCGGGGTTTCCACGAAGCGGCCTACCTCGTGCTGGAATCCGTCATAGTATTCGGAAACCTGGGCGATGATCGAGGCCATCGTCCGGTCTTTCAATTCCTGCGACCACCCCTCGCGCGCATCGACGGCCATGGCGGGAAGATAAAGGTACGCGATCGAGCATCCTTCTGGCGCCTGCGAGGGATCGCTGTTGGACAGCGGGGTAAGCGAAACGGCGTGCCGATCAGGAATATCGCCGCGCCGCGCGGCGGCGAAACTTTGGCGCACATCATCGGCCAGGCCGATCAGCCCCACCGCCTTGTTCAGATCCGCGTCGTCGTGCCGCATGTCTTGATGCCGCTTCAGCCGCAAGGGAGCCTTCATCGCTACATTGGCAAGGAAGGGCGCCGCATTGGAACGGTTGGCCGGAACGTGCTCGATCCTTTTCATCAGTTGCCGCTCAACCGCACCTGGCGTGGTCATGCCAAAGGTGGTGCGGGGATCGCTGGTGGCAATCACCACCTTCGAACGCAGCACCCGGCCATCGGCCAGCCGCACGCCACGCGCAGCGCCATCATCGATCAGGATTTCCGCGACCGGCGCATTGAGCATGATCTCTGCACCGGATTCCGTGATGCTGCTGGCCATCGCATCGGCAAATGCCTGCAGGCTGCCGATGGGCTTGCCCGTGCCAAGGCGGTGCGTAACTGCAAAGATCATATAGGCAGCGGCGTTACCATCATCGTCAACAGGCCCGGCTCCGGCGGCAATGCCATTGAGCAGCGCGATGGTGGCGGGATGTTCAAACCATTCGCAGGCCACCTGGTCTGCCGTCGCCTTGGAGATGGCGACAAGCTGATCCTTCAGACGCACGTTGCGCACGCCGCTCTTGATCATCTTGCCAAGGTTGCGCAGGTCGGGCCGTCCCGGTTCCGCCATCATGATCGGGAATCCGATATCCATCATGGCGTCCATCACTTCCATGAACTTCAGGTACTGCTTGCCATCCTCGGGATGGATGCGGGCGATATCATCGGCCGTGCGTTTGTAATCGCGAAACAGCGCAATCGAACTGCCATCGGGATGAAGATAGGCATAGCTGGGATCGGAATCGACTGTTCGCAGGCCGTGGCGGGCAAGCTCCAGATCCTCGATAATGCCGGAACCGCGCGCGAACAGCAGCTCGACCGCGCAGGGGGTAACGAGATATTCCGGCGCTTCGGGGATCATGTATCCCGCGCTCGTCATCCCGCCCACCTTTGCCATGCGCTCGACAACGACCACTTTCTTGCCCGCACGGCTCAGATACCCGGCGGCTGCCATGCCGTTGTGGCCTGCGCCGATTATCACGGCATCAAGAACATCACTCATTTCGCTTCACCTTCGATCACGGTTATTTCTCCTGAGATTGAGCGAGCTGCCAACCAGTAGCAGGCGATCGCGAGCAGCAGGAACAGGCCTAGCATCAGCAACGCCTGCTGCAAGCCTGTGCCAGCGGCCTCGGCACAACTGGCCGAAACGCCGGCACCGCCGCCAAGACATTCGCTTGCATATTGCTGGCCATAGCGCGCCGTCGCCAGAACATCGCTCATATAGCCGAGAAAGGCTGATCCCAGGCCAAGGCCGAACGCGGTCTGGCCAAAGGCATGGATGGCCGCTGCCGTGGCGCGCATCCGGGGTTCCACCAGCCGCTGCGTCACGGTCATGATGGTAGGGAGAAACGCATACAGGCAAAAGGTGGAGGCAAACAGCAGCACGGCCATGAGCTGCCATTCATCCTGGTAGATCGCCGCCAGGAAAAGCGGCAGCGCCATAGAGGTCGAAAGCATCGGCAGGATACCGTAACGCCGGTACTGGCTGGCGGCGAACTTGTCTGCAATCAGACCGCCCGCCACCCCGCCCAGCGCGGTTGCCGCACTGAAGGTGAAAGCAAAGGTCAGCGCAGCTTCGGCAAGATTGAAATCGAAGCGCCGCACCAGCAGCGGGATCAGAAACAGGTTCAGGCCAAAGCCAACCAGCGCGACCATTCCGCTGCCAAGCGTGAATGTAACAAACGCGCGGGACTTTCCGACCCGGCGAAGCACCGCGGCAAATGGCGGTGCGGATTGCCCGGCATTGAGGCGAACGGGCTCGCTGATCGTCAGCCACAGCAACAAGGCAAGACCGATGCCGGGCGCCCCTGCCGCAACGAAGGCCCATCGCCAGCCATAAGTCTGCGCAATCCATCCCCCGGCCAGCACACCGATGGCCCCACCCACCGAAACCCCAACGGCGATCATGGAGAACACGGTGGCGCGCCGTTCGGGCGGGAAACGATCGGCAATCAGGGATACGACCGGCGGCGTAAACCCGGCCTCACCCACACCCACGCCCATGCGAGCGAGCAGCAGTTGCAGGTAACTTGTCGCAGCACCTGAAAGGATAGTCATGACGGACCAAAGCGCCGTCGCGGTTGCCACGATTCCGATACGGCTGACCCGCTCCGCAAGGCGCGCAAGCGGAATACCGATTCCGCCATAAAACAGCGCAAAAGCCGCGCCGCCCATGATGCCGAGCTGAAAATCGCTGAGACCGAATTCCTGCCGGATCGGTTCCCCGACCACGGCGATTATCATCCGGTCGATGAAATTGAATGCGTATATCGTGCCCAGCAGGCCGATGAACCACCAGTCACGGCCGGAAAACCGGCTCATAGAGATCGGTCCTGCTGCAACTGCGCCATCTGCGCTATGACGTGAATGACGATCAGGCACATTGCCATTGTGGCAGCGCCAGCCAGCCAGGTCATGATTGGCGACCAGGCTGAGTTGAGCGCCAGCGATACAGGTGCGGTGGTCGATCCCAGCGTAGCCGCGTAGGTGAAGCTCGGCAGGATCAGCAGCCACAACCGCCTGCTACCCGAAAGGTAGGGCATCAGCTTCGCAAGCGCCGCGCCCAGCACGAAACCGCCCGTAGCATCGCAGAATGAAAACCACACGGGCGAACCGAACAGATGGAAAGGCTGGTTGCCATAAAACGCGCTAAGATCCAGCCATTCGCAGATGGATACCGCCAGCCAGTCAACCGCAGCGGTAGCAAAGAACAACTGCCAAATGCGCCCGGCCGACGCGCCACCTTCGATCACGCGCCAGACCAGATAGGCCGAACCGCCGAAGAACCAGGCATAGCCAAGCGGCACATACCAGGGGATCGTCCGCTCATACCCACGGAAGAAAGCCAGCGGGTTTTCGGCCGGATACCAATAGAGCAGCGTATTGTCGTAGATCGGTTCAATCATCACCGCGGAAAGGGCGGTGCCCGCAAATACCAGCGGCAAGACCCAGCCGCGCATGCGCCTTTCACGCCCCAGCGCCCACCAGGCCAGTATAGCCGCCATGATGATGCAGGTGCCGACCAGAAAGATCGTTCCGGCAGGCTCCGGCGCCGGCATCACCGGCATCGGCACGATCGTTGATTCCAACACACCCTCCCCATCATTTATGAAATTCAGTTGGAGGCCTGTGAAATGCACGCAACCTGCCCTGCGACAGGTTGTGAGCCCAGTCCTTTGCAATCTAGTGCTGCAAATGAGGAGACCCAAATGACCGGACGGCTGGAAGGCAGAGTTGCAATTGTCACAGGCGCTGCAGGCGGTATCGGCGCGGCATCCGCGCGGCGACTGGCTGCAGAAGGCGCCCGTGTGGTGCTGGGCGATATTGACGCCGACGCTGCAGGTTCTGCAGCGCAGGATATTGAGGGCGCACTGGCGCTGCCGCTTGACCTGACAGACGAGAGTTCCGTGCGCGAACTCGCCCGGCAGGTGGTCACTGATCTTGGCCGGATCGACATCCTGCACAACAATGCCGCCATCCAGAGCGACGCGCAGCGGCAGGCGGATCTTGATGTCATGAACCTGGATGTCGCGGCCTGGGACAAAGCGATGGCGGTCAACGTCCGCGGCGCGATGTTGATGAGCAAGTATGCCCTGCCCCACATGATCGAAGGCGGGCGCGGATCGATCATCCACAGCGCATCCGGTTTCGGTGTGCAGGGCGAATCCACGCTGACTGCCTATGGCTCTTCCAAGGCCGCGCTGATCCAGCTCAACCGCATGATCGCCACCCAGTATGGCAAGCTGGGCATCCGGTCGAACTGCATGGTCATCGGTTTCGTTCTGACTCCGCTGGCAATGGAATCGACGCCGCCCGCAGTGAAGGACATCCTGCTGTCACACCACCTCACGCCGCGATTGGGCGAGCCGGAAGACATTGCCAGCCTCGTCGCCTTTCTCGCCAGTGACGAAAGCGCCTTCATCACCGGGGCCGCGATTCCCATCGATGGCGGCGTCACCGCGCACCAGCCCAGCTATGCAGATTTCCAGAAGATGTTTGCGGAGATGGGCAGCGGCAAGCTGTAGCGCGGCCGCCTGTCAGGCGAGCTCGGCTAGCCGATCCATGCCGCGCACCGGATCGGTCTGGCCGTCCCATGTGGCATGGGCCTTCTCCATCAGTGCAAGGCTGCCCTGCATGGCTGCGGAAAGCTCCATCAGCTCGGTATAATAACCGTGCGTGGAATATGTATCGAACAGGCAGAACCGCTCACCACCGGGCATGGTGCCGCTGTAGGCAATCTTGAAGCCAGCAGAAGAAAGGCGCGCATGGGACGCATCGAAATCGGCGCGTGGCATGATGTGGTGCAGGCCGTCACCGCGTTCGTTAACGAAATCGCGGAATGGCGATGCACCATCGTTCGTCTGCTGCAACAGTTCGATCAGCACGCCGCCTGAAAAGCCAAAACCCACTCGCATGGAAACTGCGGTCGGCTCTCCATAATAAAGCTGGCCCGGCAACACCGGAACGTCGAAAACGAAGAACGGCCCTGCCCCCAGATCGCGCGTCCAGTGTGACAGTGCCGCATCAAGGTCTTCAACCACGTGACACAGTTCGACGATTGATCCTTCAGGCTGCATTGTCCCATCCCTTCTCGCTGGTTCGCCGCGCGAAGGCGGCAGCGCGCGCTGCGATCTGGTTGCGCCGGCCCGCCAGGTCGACAGTTGGCAGGTCATCCGGAAGCGCATCAAGCGTCGTCAGCCGCACTTCACGGATCATGCTGCCCAGATCGGCACTGGCGGGAACGCCTTGCCACCGGGTCAGCATCCAGCCCTCGTGCAGCCCGCAGGTATCTATCCAATTGGCGACGCCGGGATCGGCCAATGCCAGAACATATGTGACGGTGCCATCTGTATTGGGCGCCACCTGCGCCTTGTTCAGACTGGCAAGCCGCAGCATGGGATCGGGCGCGATGGTCCACGGATCGGTGATCTGGAAACCGGTGTAATAGCTGCCCGCCGGATCAAGCGTGACCAGCAGCGCATCACGATCGCCCAGTGCGAAGCGGCCACCTGCAAGGTATCCCCAGTTCCCGTCGCGCCCATTGGGGCCGACCAGCCGATTGGGTTCAGGGAAGCCGAGAAAGTCGTCCTTGAAGCCTCGCCAGAACCGCACCCACGCTGGCATGTCGTCGATAATCGTGGCGGCGATCTCGTCCTCGGTTCGCGGCTTGCGGTTCGCCGGAGGATCGAGGCGCTGGACGGCTACCTGCGCCGGTTGCTGGTTCCAGTCCCACTGGCTGTCGCGGGTGTAGATCTGGATGCGGCCGGGGCGAGACTGCAGGTGCAGCGGTCCGCCCTCTTCCGGTCCCACGCTTACCGAAACGCGCCCCTTGTCGTCACAATGCGGCAGCAAATCCTGCAAGGTCAGCGCACCGATGTTGTGGCCAAGACCAGCGTGATGCTCCGGCTCCATTTCGATCACGACGCTGAACTGCGGCGGATTATCGGAAAAACGCAGGTCTATCCGATAGTGCCCCTCACCGTCGATCGGGATCTCGCGGTTGAAATTGTCGGGATTGTCCACTGCCACGGCGGCGCCGTGATAGACATGTCCAAACCAGCTGCGCGGCGGGTTGGAGACATTCCAGACCACATTCGGATTGGCAGTGTCGCCGTTCGCTTCGCGCATGGCAAGGGCCAGCACCCACTGGTCAAGCGCCCGGTCCAGCGCCAGGTTGCCGTCGACGGTCGCAGCAGCCGGATCGCCCAGCATGCCCTGCCGCGCCTCCTCGCGCGCCGCTCTGACATCGGCCCTCTCTATCAGCCGCAGCGCCAGTTTCTCGGCGGCTTGCTGATCAGGCGTGTAGAGCGAGTTTGTCATGCTATCGTCCCCACCCTTCCGCCTTCCACGAACACGGTGCTGCCGGTGGTATAGCTCGACGCATCGCTGGCAAGCAGGATGGCCGCGCCCACCGCTTCGTCAGCAGCGCCGAAACGCTTGATCGCATTGCGTTCAGCCAGGCCCAAACCCTTGTGGATCTCAGCCTCCTGTCCGTCGGGGCTCATCGAGCCGACGCACAGCGCATTGACCCGCGTGTGCGGCGCCTGCGACTTGGCCAGCGAGCGGGTAAGGAAAGCCAGCGCGGCCTTGCTGACGCCATAGGCGACCGCGGGCGGGATCGGCGTGAAACCTCCGCAACTCTGTACGGAGATTATCACGCCCTTTCCGTGGGCTTCCATCTCCTGCGCAGTAAGTTCGGCAAGCCGCCACGTAGCCAGCACGTTCACGTCTATCGCCGTCTTCCATACCTCGTCGGTATTGGCCCAAAGCCCGCCATCATGTGCGTACACCACACCGGCAGCGGCATTGTTGAACACGATGTGGATCGGTCCGAATGCCTTGCGCGCCTCAGCCACCAGGTTCTCCAGATCCGCCCGCTTTCCTGCATCGGCGCCCGCGGGCAGCGCGCGTCCGCCATCAAGCGCATTGATCTCCTCCGCGATCCTGTCCAGCCGTTCCTGCGAGCGGGCCGAGA
>MDTG01010245.1_pt1 | contig 10339 bp, 4 predicted proteins | sample 811421 | NCBI WGS metagenome assembly MDTG01 (sample SAMN05326645, study PRJNA326480) | marine metagenome | isolation source: seawater | place: Pacific Ocean: South East | collected 2011
AGCCTGGAAAGTAACACTAGCTGTTAGAGGCTCACCGCCACAAGCATAGCAGGAAGCAAAACAAGGAACTGGATCAAACATCATGTCATCTGCTGAAACAGTTACAGCTCGATTAACAAATTCACTACCTTGTGTTGTACAAAAATCTTCTTGAAGCTCTTCCCAGTTGTCGCCATTTATCACAAACTTATACTCGTGTACGCTCTCTTCAGGAAATGCTTTAGAAAGTTTATAGATACCATCACCAGCATCCTCCATCCAATCAACTGACGCATCCCAAGCATTAAATGTTCCTGCTAGTCTCACGTCTGCTACATCAAACCCAGCAACATTTACCGCAAAATGAACGTAAGATTCGTCACAGCCAATACATTCACTAAAACACACTGGATCAAGAACAGTATCTGCATCAGGAACCGCTAGCCATCTATCATTTCCAAAACCACCAGCACCACCACATAGTGGATCCTCAACGCCTTCATCATTTCCCCATGCGTTTCCATTAATGTATTTAAAATAGACTGTGTCTTCTGCCACGCCAGACATGTCAACAACAACGGTGTAGACACCATCGCCATCTTCATCAGTCAATGCTGTAGCAGCTGGATCCCAGCCCTGAAAGCTACCCGCAACGTGTACCCCATCTTCTGAAACAGTTACATCAGACATATCTACATTCAATGTAACGTTAACAGCAAAAAGAGAAGAGGTTAGTGCTACGATCATAGCCAAGGAAAAAACCTTTAATCGATTTATCATAGATTGCTCCATTTTTACTTTATTTATGTTTAAATATTTTAGTAACTCTAGATAGAGACACTATTAATTATAGGTAGTAAAACCAGTATAACATACTAATTTAGTTATAATGGCCTTAATTCTACAAAAGAATTTTACTAGGCTATAATGATGTTGTAAGTGTGATTTTTTTGGGATTGCCTAGCGGACCCATATCTACATAGGTATAATCAATATGATAGTACGTATTAGATATTTTTAATTTTATTCCACATCCAATAGATACACCAGAGATGCTATCTCGTTGATACAGATTTGCTAACCCTGAACGCAAGAACAAGAAATCTTTAAATGTTAATTCAGAGCCTAGATTAATACTCTCTGTATTATCATTGGGATGCAGGGCATCTACGGCAAATAAGATACTTAGATTATTGGGTAAGCTTTTTTTATAGGCTAATCCAAAGCGGAATATAAGTGGAAGTTCAAAACGATCTGTTGCAAAATTAGCATTAATATTAATTGGATCAGACTCAAGGCTGGGGTCTACCTCAGTTTGTAAAAGTAAATCGCGTCCTTCCATCTGCATCTTTGTACCGTAGTTTGATATACTCATTCCCATAGTAAGTCCAGGAATTTGCGTATCGTATAAGGTACCAAGGTCAAGTGCCAAACCATTGGCCTTAGAGTTGTAGATACTTTCTCGAATAATCTTAGTTGATATTCCAAAAGAAAATCTATCTGTGAGAGACCTTGAAAATGTTAGCTGACCCATAATAGAACCAGCATTAAATTTTTCACCTGTACCTTCAGGGGAATGGGTTGTTGTCACTTCCATTTCACCCATATACATTGCGCTAATGGCTGCACCTATAGTTCCAAAAGGAGTGTTATAAGATCCGCCAATAAAATCTAGATCTACATCTAATATCCAATCTTGGTGATCTAGTATGATTTCATTTTTTTTAATGGATGCTAATCCAGCAGGATTCCAATAGAGAGCAGTCGCATCATTAGATACGGCGGAGTAAGCTCCACCCATACCAAGAGCCCTTGCTCCGATTCCAATTTTTAAAAATTGGGCTGCAGTGGTTCCTGTTTTAGAAACAGTTTGTGTAAAAGATATAGATAAAAACAGAGCTAAGATTGGTATCGTTTGTATAAAATATTTCATTTTATGACTGCAAATTTTCCTAAATGAGGTTTAAAATCATATGACCCTTCATCCATAGGCTCAACATGATAAAAATATACTCCGTAGGCGATATCTAGATTATCTTTAGTTAGCATATCCCATTCGTAAGATCCATCATCAAAGTCGGTATTATGAATTAAGGTATTGACAAGTTCTCCAGAGAGAGTAAATACTTGGATTTTACACTGTGGAGGCAGGTGATTAAAATGAATAGAGCGTGGTCCTCTGCCATCTGCATATGGATTTTGTCCTTCCCAACTTGCAGCTACAATATAAGGATTGGGTACAACTTTAATATTATTAGTTGAATAATTTAATAATCCTGGATCAAATGAAGCTCCTTTTGAAATAAACTCATACACATCTGCACTTGAAAAGGGTTTAGTGGTGTACAAAGATAACGTATCGCCAGTAGTTGGTATATGTTGTTCCGGTATGTTATCGTGGCCAGGTGTTACATTCCATGTAACAAACGAAGTGTCTCCTACATGCTCCAATAGTATAATTCGGTCAGAATAAGAAAAGTGACCTGGTTTTGCTAATTCAAGTTTTAGTGCATAGTCTGTGCCAAAAAGAGATACCGCAAATCCAAAATCTGACCATGTTCCTGCGACAGTATCTATAATGTTATAGTATCCAAATTGATCTTCTCTTAGATAAAACTCACTGTTGATTATTGAATCAATAGGTACCGAATCTGGAAGACCAGCAGCCTTGCTGTAGTATATCCAGGTCCTATCAATTATCGCTAGATCAATGCTTATCTCTTCATTATCTAAATCAATTACCTTAAAATTTGCCATTGAGGAATCAATGGTAATGGTTTGACCATTCTCGCGTAATAGATCAATAGAAGCTGTTGAGTATATTGCAGAGTCTGAGAACACTAATCCATAATTTCTTGGATAGGCGACGCCCTGAGTTGCGATACCTCCGAAACTGAAGGGGCTGAAAGTATAAGCATAATCAGATTCTGATTCTGGGTAAAAATGAGATAGGTCACTATCGGTCTGAATTGATGTTTGATTATTTATTTCTAAAATCATTCCATTAAATTGACCTAGATCACTATCGAGATCAGTGCTCCATGGTACCACAGTATCCAATTGAGTATTGTTTGTTATATTTACCACCATAAAATCAGTTGTGTGTGGTATTGCTTCATCTAGATCATAAATATCTAAATTTGGTTCTCCAGTATCGGCTACCCCATTATTTTCTGTCATCTCACCATAGTCAAATTCTCCATTATTTTCTGTTCCAAATGGATTGTTATTGTATTCATAATCATCATTGTTAGGATCAGGGTTTTGGGTTGGGTCGAATCCAAATTCCTGTTCATTGCACAACCCATCTGAGCCGCAATCATTCCAGTTATCTTGATTCTCATCATTTGCAACGGGATTGGCAAAATCATTACATCCTCCGAGGCCATCTTCATAGTAGTCAGAGCATCCATCAATACCAACATCATGTGAATCGGCAGACCAATCTCCATCATCATCAATCATATTCATGCGTGTATCTTTAAAATAGATTTGATAGATATTATTATCTGGAATTTTTGAAGGATCAATATTGCGTATTTTCATTGTTCCAGTACCTACTGGTGTAGTTACTGGATAGACATCTTTTTCCTTTGGTGCTGCAACATAGCCAATAGAGGGAGCATCAGGGACTGCGGTTATAACATTTTTTGCGGTAATAACTTTTCCACCTCGATTCATGGTTACAAATTTCGATGTTTCAGCTGGAAGAATTTCTTTTTCAATTGACCCATGATCGTAGGCTGTTACCGCATAAAAATATCTATGTCCATTGATTACATTTGTATCGGTCCAAGAATGTACTAGTCCAGAATTGTTACCAAGATAAAATTGAATTCCATCTACATGACCTGGGTAAAAATCTTCAAATTCATTGATCTTATCATATTGTTTAATAGGAATATTAAATTTTGCGGTACCAAATGCATCAGTTATAACACCAGCATCTGTGAATTGAGTGTCAGTCGCTTTATAAATTTTATATCCTTCAAAATCATCACCAGTTATTCTATCTACAGATTGCTCTGCATTATCGTCCCAATATAGTGTAACATATCCATCTCCAGAGTATGCCCAAACGCTTGGTAGGTCTGGTGCTTTTGCAAAATTATAGTTCTGGTTATATATAGTTTGGACAGTTTGTTTATTTCTAACCAAATCAGGGAGATTATCACCAAATAATAATGCGATTGAGAATCGCTCTGTGAGATCTTTTTTCAATGGGAAATATCCAGAGCTGAATAAGAAATCAGCATCGGTGTTTGATATAGAATTATTAAAATAACCTGGTAGCATCTCTTCCCATAACCTTGGATCGTCATCCATTTGTGGTCCTACACCAAAATTAAAATAATAAAAACTGGATAGTCCTATCTGGTCTGATTCATCTACATCTGTTTTATCAATATTTGGTTCACCAGGTAATTCTGTACCCATTCCTGAGGTAGGAAGGCCGTCTCCTTCTCCGAGATCTCCGCTTCCTGGCATCCCGTCTATGCCCACATCATCTGTAGCAATATCCCAGTCACCATCATTATCAATGCCATCTTCTCTACTTTCGTCAATGAGAGTGTTGGTGGATCCGATCCCGCTAAAATAATCTATATATTTTAGGCCTTCTCCTGAAAGAGCATCAAAATATAGATATGTATCTTCAAAAATACCTGGTGCGATTTCGATGGATGCACCATTATTTTCATCGATTAAACCATTTAGGTTGTCATCGATAAGATTTCTTGGTATCTCTTCTAGTATATCTCCTGGCATAAACACATGCTCGCTATTCGATTTTTGAATTATAATACCGCTTGATGGCATAGCAACTAAGGTTCTTTCATAGGTCTGGTAGTCGATTACGACTATAGTATCGCCAGTGCTATAAGATCGACTAGAGAACACATCTTCTGAAAGTGTGAGTCCTAAACCATCTGATCCATCGCCATCATTATCTAATCCATCATAGGGATTTCCAGGACTTTCCAAGAATGCATAACCAGCAAGTCCAACAGGTGACCACCCGCTAGATCCTATACCACCTAGACCAGTTTCTAAGTCAGTTCCATTATCATATGAAAAGGCTATATCATCTGATTTTTCAAAATCAGCCCAGTCATCTCCGCTGTCCCCATCACCGCCAGTGATGGTTCCAACAATATAGCCGAATACCATTTTTTCCATATCATAGTCACTTATATTTTTGATGTCATATAGCCAAAATAATACATCTTCAGCTAGAATATGGTTCCATTGTAATCCTCTTTGTGTACATCTTAGTCCCATGCCACGTCTTTCAAGATCATTCGAATCTGGATAATAAAAAAATTCTGCATCTTGGGCGTCATCCATTACAAAATAACTTTCTTGTTCAGCATTTTTCTGATCTTTACCAAAATATCCGTTCCAAGTACCTGCCCATCCAGGATCCAATGGGTCATCTAGCTTATCCGGCCATTGTTCAGGCCAGGTATTGACATTAGCATTCTCTCCTTCAGATGGTCCCATATGACTCATAGCAATTAGAGGAGTATCTGGGTTAGTGTATCCAGACAAAGGTTCCCAGCCCCAATGGGTGTCAAGATTAAATTCACTACCACGTGGACTATCAATAGTAATCACACTTTTTCTTTTGATATTATCATTATCAACAAATTCTGTACCAACCATATGACCAACATCACCAATGTATTCATGTCCTGAATTAATTGGCCACTCTCCACCAATATCTTCAGGCTCACTTGTCCATCGTCCTACTAAACCATAGTTATAGAAGGTAGTGCGAATTTTATTTCCTGAGTGGTCATTCTTAGCCCTAGCGAGTGAATTGCCTTTTGGACTTCCACTATGGCCTATGCTTAGAAAGAACCAAAGGATAAATAGTATATTATAATATTTTACCATCTATAGTGATACATTTATGCCTATGTTGACTCTTCTTGGTTCGCCATACCAATCAGGACGAAGCAGGTGTTCATTAAGATGTCCGATCCGTCCAGGATCAGTTAAGGATACATCTTTTGCAGTAAGTGTATAGGTCGATCTTCCTGTATCATTCCAAACGGAAAATTCATTTCTTATATCAAGGAGATTATAAATATTGCAATAAAGGTTTGATTTTAGACCAAGTAGAGAAAGCGAATAGGATGCACGTATATCCAAGTCAAATATATTTGGTTTTCTCTCACTGTTATCTGCAAAACCAGCAAATGCACCAGAACCAGAGACAACACCTGTCTTGAATTCAGGAGTATATGGCTTCCCAGTCCAAAGTTTTCCAATTGAACTTATGATCCAGTTTTTACCACCAAATGTGGTACGAAAATTTAGAGTGTGAGTCTGATCCCAATCCAGAGGAAGCATATTGAGCCTTGGCGCCTGATTATCTTGAGCGTCAAAGTATGCATCTTGAGGATTTGAATATGTTCCTTCTGCAATCATCCAAGTGTAGTCAACTCCTCCTCCAAAACCACCAGTAAATTGACGGTCTAAAACAAGCGTAAATCCTCTTGTGTTTGCATAATCTTTATTTTCATACTTTCTATAGTTTCCAACTGGATATTTTTTGATAGCGGTAGAAATACCAACCCAGTCTCTTGTGTCACGATAAAAAATGGTAAGGTCAATAGCTGTTCTGTACGCAATTTCTTGCTTAAATCCAATCTCATACATGACAGTTTTTTCAGGTTTTAAATCAGCATTTCCAAGAATTCCACCATTATTGTTATTTGTAATTTCAAATTCTGGATTTTCATATAAAAAGCTAAAATTTGGGACCTGGAAGAAGTGGCCATATGATACATGAATAACGCCTTTATCAGTTATAGGATATGCGATACCGATTCGAGGACTTATCTGGTATGAAGGTTTAACAGTTTTATATCCATAACCCCATCTAAAAGAATCTCTGTAGGTATATAGCTGCCTATCAAAAGCTTGTGTATAAGACTCTACAGTTGAATCATATTCAACACCAGTAGTGAAAAGATTTTCTATGGAAACCGCACCTTGTTGAGTGATGGAGTCAATAATAGTAACGTCATCATGTAGTAATGAGAAATCATGTTCCCAAAAGACAGTAGTATCATTTTGAGTTTTCGCTAGATAATATTTTAAATTACCTGGTAATTGATCATTTGTGGGGACTTTCCAATCTGGATCAAAATAATCAAAACGCGTACCTGCATTAATGATTAATTCATCTAATTCTATTTTATCTTGTATAAATAGTGAAAACTCTTTGGGACTTACTCTAAAATAGTCATGCTCAGATGTATAAGTAGGGTTAATGATTGGAGTGAAAGGATTCATACGTGCACCAGCTAGAGGGTTATATCCTAGCGTGTCCCCGTTTTGAGTAACCGACCATTCCCCAACAGTTTTATAATTTAAAAATTTATCATCTGCCCAGATATCATATACCTTGTACAATATCCCTGCTTTTATAAAGTGCGTTGGATTAATTTGGCTAGATATATCGAATTTTAATTGTTTAAATGAAGTATTTCTACTGAACCGCCCATTCTGAGTTCCACCAATACCAAAAGACCACGCGGGTGTGATAAATTGATCACTGGCAACATATCCACTTTGGTCACTCATATCTATAATTTGATACATATTCTCGTTAAGTGAGTCCAAATCGTACCTAGGAATATTTTTAAAAATATCATAGCCCATTCTTACTTGAATTGAGTCATTCAGGTTTAAAGCATCTAATTCACTTTGGTCTATTATTCTACTTGCATTTGGCACATCATTTATATCATAAAGTGACTGGTTGTAGCCACTGCTAAAGTCTAGATATTTTAGTTCATAGAACGTGCTTTGATTAATACTATGAGTTAGTGATAGCATATGAGATTGATCGGATTCAAAGTGTTGAAGTAATCCGTCAGGGTTGTATTTGTAATAGCTATCGTAATTTTTATAAGATTTCTCTGTAATATATCCAGTGTAACTAGTTTTTATATCTGGTCGTATTTTATATGTTAGTTTAAATTGACCAGATAATTTTGAATAGGGCGATAGTGGGACAATAGTTTCATCGCTAAAATTGCCAGTGGGAGTAAATAATTTTCTTCCATAATAGCGACCAGATGATTGGTAATATCTGAAGGTTGAATAAAAAGTAAGTCGTTTGTTTAATAATGGAACAGGGCCACTTAAACTTCCTGATAGGTTTGTTTGTTGAAAAATATTTTCGAAAATATTTAAATATTTTGTATATCCATTTTTATCAAGGCTGAACTCGTGCTCTCCCCAGTCCATACGACCATTGCCTTCTCCAGGACTAGGTTGAGTAGTTTTTCCATCGCCATTATAATCATAGTAATCACCTAAATATCCATCATAACCAACGTCATCATTTAAAGGTTCTGATCCTTCATCACCATCCCATGATTGATTACCATTCCTGTCCCAGTAAATTTCTCCTTCATCCCAGGTACCGTTATTATTTAAGTCATAAAGGATTTCACCGTAATCCCAATTACCATCACCATTAATATCTGTAAAAGATTCCCAGTTAGAAAAAGGAGAAGATAGAGAGTAAAGATCAGAATGGTTAGAGTGATATCCACCACTATAAAAATCGAGATTTCCTTCGAAGTTTTCACCACCATCTTTTGTAACTACATTAACAATCCCTGACATTGCTTGTCCATATTCTGCGTTAAAAGTACCAGAGATTACCTGTACCTCTTGGATCCCAGCATTCTCAACTTCTAAGCCAGAGCTACCATCATACGAATCAGTAGTGGCTACCCCATCAACCCAGAAAGAAACTTCACTACTACGTCCTCCTCTGACATGAAACCCTCCATTTGGGTCCCGTACAATACCAGCTTGTAGTTCAATAATATCACCTATATCAGTAACAGGTAAATTCTCAATATCTTCAGAGCTAACAACGGCAGACATAGAAGTTTGGTCTAGTCTCACCGTTGGCTTTTCAGCTGTAACAATAATTTCTTCACCTGCAATTGTCTCTGGCTTTAAAGAGAAATCAGATTTTGCAGTTAGGTCAACAATAACCTGTGTACCCTCAATTGTTACTGTCCCATATCCAATCATAGAAGCCGATATATTGTAGGTGCCAGGTGGAACATTAATAATAAAATATTCACCTTCAAGATTTGTAGCAGCACCATAAGAGGTGCCTTTAACAATGATATTACATCCTATTAGTGGCTGGTTGTTTTCATCAACAACTTTTCCAGATATTTTACCAGTTGTACCTGCATATAGAAATTGTAAAAGAATAAAAATATGTGTAAATAATTTTGTTTTTTTCACAATTTGATAGATTAAATATCTGCTATAATTCATAAAATTTTAAAATACTTATTAGTAACTCTATTTAGAGTTATTAATTTTAGGGCAAATTAGTGTAATCTAAAATTAATTTTTAACTTAAATCAGCAGAGCAAATATAAATGATTTCAACTGGCCTAATAAAATGAAAGAAATACAGAGTTTTTTAATTGAATTTGGGTTTACATCTAATGCTGCCAAGGCTTATACGGCTCTATTAAAAAACAACCCATCCACTGGTTATGAAATTAGTTCGCAAACGGATATTCCGAGGTCGGCTATTTACAATGTATTAAATAGGTTAGTCAGTTTGGGCTTTGCAAATAGTGTTGGCGATTCTCCAAAGAAATATATTCCACTACAACCACCTGCTCTTATCGAACATCTAAATCAATCTCATAATGAGAAATTAGAGGGGCTTAAAGACGCAATTAGTAATATTGAAATTGATGATGAGGCTTTTGACTTTTGGCATTTGCATGGGTATAGAAATATTATTCTTAAAGCAAAAGAATTGATCAATAATGCTCAGGAAAAAATTGCAATCAGTTGCTGGGAGCGAGAAATCGAAGAAATTAAAAAAGAATTATTTGCTGCAAAAGATAGAGGCATTGAAAGCACTATCTTCTCTTTTACAAAAATTGATGAAAAATTAGGGAAAGTAGTATCGTATAATTTGGATGAAAAAGATCTTCGAAAAATATGGACCCCTAAGGTTATTATGGTTGTTGACCATAAGTATACTATAATGGGCAGTACAAAAAAAACAGAAAATAGTAAGGCCATCCTTACTCAAAATACAGCTATCAATGAAATTGCAACCAACCATATAATTTTAGATATTACACTTGCAGGTCAACGACTAGGTATTGATTCTAGTGTATTTGTTACAAATATTATGCGCAATTCGGCTGAAGATTTGGAAGATTTATTAAAGTCGTAGTGATTTATGGCGAATGTTTTAATATAGATATGTTTTGATGCAGGAAATGTTAAATTCAAAAAGGGCTAGTGGTATCTTGATGCATATCACATCTCTGCCAGGTCCTTA
>MDTG01037461.1_pt1 | contig 10339 bp, 12 predicted proteins | sample 811421 | NCBI WGS metagenome assembly MDTG01 (sample SAMN05326645, study PRJNA326480) | marine metagenome | isolation source: seawater | place: Pacific Ocean: South East | collected 2011
ATACAAATTTAGTTCTCTCTTCCTATAGAATTTTATCATTCATCAAAAAAATACACAAGATGACAATAAAATAAAAAAGCTCACCTCTACCTGGTAGAGCTGAGCTTTTTTATTTTATTTCATAAGTTTTTTTCACTTTACTTCATTCCTTAGAAGGTGCATTTCTTCAATCCTAATACCATTTTTTGATATTCTTCAGGAGTTAAGGATTGTTGTCCATCGCTCAGTGCGCTTTTAGGGTCAATATGTACTTCCACCATTAATCCATCAGCGCCACATGCTAAGGCACCTTTTGCCATTGGCATAATCAGTTCCTTGCGTCCAGTTCCATGGCTTGGATCCACTATAATTGGCAGTCCAGTTTCGCACTTCATAATGGGTACAGCAGCTAGGTCTAATGTATTTCTAGTATAAACCTCAAAGGTTCGTATTCCTCTTTCACAAAGAATAATATTTCTATTTCCATAGGCAGCGATATATTCAGCAGCCATTACCCATTCCTTAATGGATGCACTCATTCCCCTCTTTAGAAGGACAGGCTTATTGATTCCGCCTACTTCCTTAAGTAAAGAGTAGTTATACATATTTCGGGATCCAATTTGGATAATATCTGAATACTCTACCACAGCCTCAAGATTTTTTTCATCCATAAGTTCGGTTATTATGGGTGTATTAATCTTTTCACCTGCTTCTTTTAAGTATTCAAGACCCTTTAGTCCCAGTCCCTGAAATGTATATGGACTTGTTCTAGGCTTGAATACTCCTCCCCTTAGTACGTCAACACCAACCTCTTTAAGTGCTAATGCAGTCTCAATAACCTGCTCCCGTGATTCAACAGCACAGGGACCAGCAATCATTATAGAGGGGTTATCTCCACCAATATTTAAGTCTCCAACCTTTACAACTACTTGATCTCCAGTTAATATCCTTTTATCCTTCATAATTAATCTTCCTTATTTCTTCACCAGCAAAGTTTTTCATTATTTCGCTGATATCTTTATTATTTATCTTAGTATTTGGAGCTATCTCATAAAGTGGAACCATCACAAAGGCCCTCTCAGTCATACGAGGATGAGGCACAGTAAGTCTTTCATCCTCTGAGCTAAATCCTTCATATAATAATATATCAACATCGATAGTTCGTGGTCCCCATCTAATTATTCTTTTTCTTTTTAGCTTTTCCTCAATTTCACCACAAAATTCTAAAAGTTCATATGGTTTTAGGGTAGTATCTATTTCTAAAACTACATTTAAAAACCAATCTTGGTCCTCATATCCTACAGGTTCTGTTTCGTAATATGATGACATCTTTAACAACTTAGTTTTTTCATGACTACATATCATATCTATAGCGCTGTCAATATTTTCTTTTCTCTCGCCAATATTGCTTCCAAGTCCTAGATAAGCTTTAGACATCTCTTTTTCTCCTTATTTCAACACCAAAATAATCATATATTCCATTTACAGGAGCTTCTGGCTTCCTTATTACGACGGATATTTCATTTACTAAAGAGAAACTATTTAATACGGTAGCTGCAATATTCTCTGCAAGTGCTTCTAAAAGCTTAAACCTTTTATTTTCTACAATATCCTTTACCATATTGTATACTTCACCATAGTGTACTGTATCCGTAACCTCGTCACTTTTACCAGCCTTTTGAAGGTCAGTATAAAGATCTATATCGACAAAGAATTTTTGACCTAAAACATTTTCTTCCTTCAATACTCCATGATAACCAAAGAAGGCAAGATTTTTCATTATTATTTTATCCATTTTATAAATCCCTCACAATAGCATCGGTTACCTTAGCGGCCCTTAAATTTTCCTTTATATCGTGTACCCTCACTATATCTACCCCCTGCATTATTCCCATTACAGTTGTGGCAACGGTACCTTCAACCCTTTCCTTCGGAGTCAGATCAAGAATTTTTCCAATCATTGACTTCCTTGAGGTGCCAAGCAGGATAGGGTATCCTAAATCGTTTAGTTCGCCAAGCCTCGACATAACCACCATATTCTGCTCAGGAGTTTTTCCAAAACCTATACCTGGATCAAGTATTATCTTTTCCTTCTTTATGCCAGCATTTAAGGCAATTTCTATGGATATTCTAAAAAAATCGCAAATCGATTCCACAATGTCCTTTGTATACTCTGTTCCTTTCTGATTATGCATCATTACAACTGGAACACCATACTTTGAAATGACCGACGCTATATCTGGATCTCTTTGTAATCCCCATACATCATTTATGATATGGGCTCCTGCTTCAAGAACCTTCTCAGCCACCGAGGCCTTGTAGGTATACACTGATATTGGTATATCGGTTTCTTCCGCAAGTCTTTTAACAACTGGTAATACTCTTTTAAGTTCGTCGTCAGCTCCTACTTCCGTGGATCCAGGTCTAGTTGACTCTCCACCAATATCTATTATGTCTGCACCATCTGAAATCATTTCCTTAGCATGTTTTATGGCAGCTTCAACGTCAACAAACTCTCCACCATCGGAAAACGAATCTGGAGTTACATTTAATATACCCATCATATACGTTTGACTACCAAATTTAAAATCCTTCTTTCCGCACTTTATATTTACTCTTCTATGGAATTTATAGTTTGCATTTCTCATTTAAATTTCCCCCATTGCTTAAGTAAACTGCATAATTAGTCTTGTATCATATAGCTTGACTAAGTTAGAATTATGCAATTTCCTTATCTACCAAAGTTAATAAGCGACATGGCCTCTGCACGTGCCTTGGCGTCCCTATTGAACAACCCTCTAACAGCAGAGGTTACTGTTTTTGAACCTGACTTTTTTACTCCCCTCATTGTCATACACATGTGTTCAGCCTCAACTACTACTATGACTCCATGGGGATCAAGCTTCTCCATTAAGGTTTCCGCAATGGTTGCAGTCAGTCTTTCCTGAAGCTGTGGTCTCTTTGCAACTGTATCTACTACTCTAGCCAGCTTACTAAGTCCAGTTAGTTTTCCATTCTTAGGCAAGTATCCTACATGGGCTTTGCCGAAAAATGGTGCAAAATGGTGTTCACACATGGAGTAAAATGGTATATCCTTTACCAGTACTAGCTCTTCATGTGTTTCATCTTGGAAATATATTTCTAAATGTTTTCCTGGGTCTTCCTTAAGTCCCGCAAATATTTCTTCATACATTTTTGCAATTCTTCTTGGAGTGTCCCGTAGACCTTCTCTATCTGGATCTTCTCCAATAGCTTCTAATATTTCTCTTACTGCTTTTTCTATTCTTGGCTTGTCCATTTTTCTCCCTCTCTCTTCTTTTATATTAAAGGAAATCTTCCTCTTTTCCAAAGCTTTATTACTCCACCATGGGTCCCCAACACATAATTTAGTATTTTCTCAAGCTTTATAAACTTTTGATTAGAATCTTCTTCATCAGTAAAGTCTATACACAAGTTATATAAAGTTTTGTCGAGATTTTGCACATAATTTAGTATTTTTTTATCCTTTGGCACCCATCTATTATTTAGTTTAAAATATGAAATCAATATCTCACGCAGGAGATTGTTCATAAGAAATATCGTGTTTTGAACATCTTCCCTTCTAAGGGATATATCCTCATAATCCTGATAAAGCTTAAATCTTATATAACGCACATCATCAGTAGTTAGTTTTTGTGGCCCCTTGTTATATATTGATATTATCCTGTATAAAAGCTCTTGGAGTTCTTCCAATTCACTATACACTATCCTATATCTCTGTAGTGCATTAATTAAAAAGGTGAGTTCACCATCTATTGCTTTCTTTAATGCATTAAGTGACATATACGATATATCAAACAATACATTCTCTATCTCTATTATTTCCCTTTGAAACCCATAATTTTCATCGGTTATAACAAAAAGATCTATATCCTTTAAAGTATTAAAATCCTTTTCTTCTATTTTTGCCCCCGCACCTATTAGTAATATGCTGAGAACTTTTTCACCCTCAATAATCTCTTGTATCCTTTTATCATATATTTTTCTCTTATCCATTGTAAGTCTTCTTTATCTCCTTCATTAGAATCCTTGTCACATAATTTTTCTCAATGTCGAATTTTCTATCCTCCAGGCTGTTTACAGGCATAATATCCATTAATGAATTCGTTATGAAGATTTCATCGGAAGTAATTATATGATTCCTTGTATATTCACCTATATTTAGCTCTAGACCTAAGCTTCTAATTATCTCAATAGTTTTAGCTCTAAGGATACCGGATAAAATTCCACATTTAGCATCTGGGGTAAAGATTCTTTTGTTTTTTACAAAGAAGATATTTGATATTGTGCCTTCACATACATTGTCGTAAATATTAAAAAATATCGCCTCATCGAAGCCCTTATCCTTTGCCCTTTGTCTTTCTAAAATACTTTCTAGATAATTATTTGACTTGAGATAGACAATTGGCGAATGGGGATTTCGCTTAATATCAGCAAAGCATAACTTAAAACCATTTTTATAACTCTCTTCAGTATAGCTGTTTTCCCTTGTGTTTATCAATAAAATATATTTATCCTTATTCTTTGAATAAGATAGCCTTATAGCACCATTACTTAACTCATTCTTTTCTATAAGCTCTAAACAACACTCATATATGACATCTTCATCGTATAGAAACTCAAGATTCAATACCTTCGAGCCTTCTTTTATCCTTTTCATATGCTCTCTAAAGAAGTATACTTTTCCATCAATGACCTTGATTGTCTCGAAAAGTCCATATCCATATAGAAAAGCTTCACTAAGCGGTGAAACCTTAGCCATATTGCTTTTTATAATTTTACCATTTAAAGATATATACATACCAACACTTCCAGTTATTAATAAAATTTTATCATCGCAAAACCTCTATATTAAATAAATAATCTAGGTTTACTAATACTATTTTTCTGTCCATGTGCATGGTGCTAAGTGTGTTCTAAAAACTAATAAAAACTTAAGTATTTATATTAGATTATACATCTTTAAAATAATTGTAGTCAAACATAATATTTTGTAATATTTCTATTGCTTAATTTAGCTCATTTTAACATATTATAGTCTATTTTGCGTCTACTGAATATTAATTTTAAAGAAAAGCCTGTCCACATAACAAAGATTATTATGATACTCTGTTAAGTCAAGGCTTTTATTATAAAATCTATACTAAATTAAATACATATCTATTAATTTGCTAATGCTGTTTTGCTATCCTTAAGGAAGATTAGATAGTAAAACACTGGTACAATTATTGCTCCACCTATTAAATTTCCAATTGTTACAGGTATTATATTGTTCATCCAAATCTGTGTGTGAGTAAGCTCTGCACCCACATATTTGCCTACATATATAAAGAACATATTTGCAATACTATGTTCATATCCAGATAATACAAATAACATGATTGGGAACCAGCAAGCAAATATTTTTCCTGTTATATCTTTAGCTCCAATAGCTAGCCAAACTGCTAGTACAACTATAATGTTGCAAAGTACAGCTCTCGAAAGCACAGCTCCCATACCTAAACTAGTCATAATACTTGCCTTTTTTGTTGCTATAGCAATTGCCTTCTCAGCAACAGCGCCTGTATAGAGCCCGCTTTTAGCAACTAATAATGCCACAGCAATCGATCCAATAAAGTTACCTATATAAACAAGTGTCCAGTTTCTCAGCATATCCTTTACGCTATATCTTCCAGTCATAACTCCTAAAGTCATTAAATTATTACCTGTAAAAAGTTCAGCCCCAGCCATAAGAACTAACATAAGTCCAACAGGAAAAACAGAAGCTCCCATAAGCTTAGCCAATCCAGCATCTCCTATTAATGCTCCCATGGTCGTTGCGCCTACTGCTCCAAATGCAATAAAAGCCCCTGCTAAAATCCCTAATAGTAACAATGACAATGAAGATTTTGTAGCCTTTGCATAACCTACATTTACTGTTGCTTCTGCTATTTCTGATGGTGTAAGGTAGTTTTTATTATTCACTGTATCTCTCTCCTATTCGTCATAATCATTTTCTGTAAAATATTCTATTTTCAGTTACAACCATATCCATTGGTATATCATAATTATCAGTAGGAACAGACTCTACAATTTGATTTTCATAGCAAATTGCTATAGCTGGTGATTTCTTATTTCTTTTTATCAAGAATCTATCATAGTATCCACCGCCAAACCCAAGTCTATTGCAATCCTTATCAAATCCTACTCCCGGTACAATTATTGTATCTATATTTTCTATATCCACTGGAATCCTTGAGTCCTTACTGGGCTCCCATATACCATATTTGCTTTTTACAAGCCCCTTCCTCTCTGTGTCTAATTTGCACGGAATAATCTCCCTAGTACCCACTACACAATAGGGGATTACCACTTCCTTGCCTTGCTTAAAACACCAATCAATAATTTCATTGGTATCAACTTCATTTTGAAAGCTTAAATAAATCATTACTACTTTGCTCTCTAAAAATGCTGGTACTTTGATTAGATTTTCCATAATCTTTTTACTCTGCTTTTCAACTTCCTGCTTTTCCATTTCCTCTCTTTGACTTAGTAAATTCTTTCTAAGTTTTATCTTATTATCCATTATGTTTTACACCTCATTTAATTTAAAAGCATCACATCTTATTTTATAATATTTTGTAATAGTTTTGTATATAATTATTACACAAAAACAACGCAAATTATGTTAACAACCCCAGTTGTCTCTTGTACAAAATATCCATATTTTTTCTAATGGAAAAACCATGTATACACCTTGTACACACGGCTTTTCAAAGAATTATTGTCTTTTGAGGTTTTAAGAGATGTTTTCTTTATGGTAATCATTAACCCAGAAATCAGCATTTTCAATTGCTAGCTTCTCAGGGTCAAATACAGGATCTTTCCCATCAGCTTTTTGCTGTTCATAGTCATCAAGGGTTTTGAATCCAATTTTCCTTAAGATTAATATGGCAATAATATTTACCCATGCCATAATTCCTACGCCAAGATCTGCTAAACCCCATGCTAAACCAGCTGTTTTTATTGCACCGTAGAAGGTTGTAGCTAAGATGAATATTCTTACTGCATTTATAATCCACTTACAATTCCATTTCTTTTGTAGATAAGCTGCATTTGTCTCTCCGATGTAATAGTATGCTAAAAGTGATGTGAAGGCGAATAGTAACAAAGCAATAGCTACAAAGCCACTACCAAAGACTGGGAAAACAGATTCAACTGCTCTCTGAGTATAAGTAGGTCCTATCTCTACTCCAGGCAAGTTTTCAAAAATAAAACCACCTGCTGGATTATGAACATTGTACATACCTGTAATTAAAATCATAAATCCTGTAGCAGAACAAACAAATAGCGTATCAATATAAACAGAAAATGCTTGTACTAAACCTTGCTTTGCCGGATGTGAAACTTCCGCTGCCGCTGCTGCTTGAGGACCAGTACCTTGACCAGCTTCGTTTGAGTATATTCCACGCTTAACTCCCCAAGAAATTGCCATACCTATTATTCCACCAAATGCAGGCTCAACTGCAAATGCGCTCTTGAAAATTAAAGCAAGTACTCCCGGCAGCGCAGATATATTCATAACTATTATGATAAGAGCGATAATTATATATCCAGTAGCCATAAATGGTGCAACTACCTCTGCAACCTTACCGATACGTTTAACTCCACCTAATATTATTAATCCCATTGCTATAACTAATGCCCCGCCTGTAATAGCAGGGTTTATGCCAAAGGCATTATTCATTGCCGTTGCAATACTGTTTGATTGAGTTCCGGGCATTAGTATGCCTAAAGCAATTACTGCTGATATAGCGAATAGTACTGCATACCATTTGACTCCCATACCTTTTTCAATATAGTATGCTGGACCACCGCGGTATTCTCCATCCTGATCTACTTTATAAACCTGTGCTAAAGCTGATTCTATATAGGCTGAACCTGCTCCAAGGAAGGCTATTACCCACATCCAGAAGAGTGCACCAGGTCCGCCTAAAGCTATGGCAGTAGCAACACCTGCAATATTACCGGTCCCAACACGACCTGAAACTGAAATAGCTAAGGATTGGAATGAAGATACACCTCTATCAGAAGCCCCTCCATCAAGCATTAATCTTATCATTTCTTTAAAGTGCCTAACCTGCGGAAAACGCATTTTAATAGAAAAATATAATCCAGTACCTAAACATAAGTAAATAAGAGCTTTACTCCAAACTAAACCATTTAGAGTGTTTATTATATCCATCATCTGCTTTTGCCTCCATTTTCTTTTGGGCAAATAGCATAATCACCATATACTACAACTCTTACTACATATTAAATTTGAAATCCCATCAAGATTTTTAATTATGCAATTTGCTCAAATTTATATTCTATGAATCCTATGCTTTTTAGATTAGTCGATTATTCAAAATAACCAGGATATAATGGGAATCTTAAAGCTAATTCAGCTGCTCTCTCTCTAACCTGATCCAATACTTTTTCGTTATCAATGTTTTCTGCTACTTTGTTTATCATTTCTGCAATTTCTCTCATTTCCGCTTCCTTCATACCCTTAATAGTCATTGCAGTTGCACCAATTCTCACACCACTAGTTACCATTGGCTTTTCTGGATCATATGGAATCATATTCTTATTAACAGTTATACCAACAGATGCCAATGCCTCGTCTAATTGCTTTCCAGAAAGCCCCTTTGGTCTAAGGTCTACCAATAATAAATGATTATCAGTTCCACCGGATACTATTCTAAATCCTTTTTCTTGTAGAGCCTTAGCTAATGCACTAGCATTTTTTACTACTTGCTTCATACATGCTTTATATTCCTCAGTCATTGCATTTTTAAATGTAAATGCCTTTGCAGCCATAGTATGAAGATGTGATGACCCTTGAACTCCTGGGAATGTTGCCTTATCAATCTTTTTACCATATTCCTCTTTAGCTAGAATAAATCCGCCCCTAGCTCCTGCAAGGGTTTTTGTTGTCGTTGAAGTAACAAAATCAGCATGCGGTACTGGAGATGGATGTATTCCTGCCGCTACAAGACCTGCAACATGAGCCATATCTACAAGGAAATATGCGCCTACAGATTTAGCAATCTTTGATATTCTCTCATAATCAATGAACCTTGGATAAGAACTTGCACCTGCTACTATAAGCTTTGGTTTATGCTCATTTGCTAATCTTTCAAGCTCATCATAGTCTATAAGTTCTGTTTCTCTATCTAGTCCATATGAAACAAAATTATAAATTTTTCCTGAAAAGTTAACCTTGCTTCCGTGTGTTAAGTGACCGCCTTGATCTAGTCTCATACCCATTACAGTATCTCCTGGCTCTATCATTGCTGCATAAACACAGTTGTTGGCCTGTGAACCAGAATGAGGCTGTAAGTTCGCATATCCTGCTCCATATAGTTCCTTAGCTCTTTCTATACCTAGAGTCTCCATTTTGTCTATTACATGATGCCCAGCATGGTAACGTTTTCCAGGAAAGCCCTCCATTGTCTTGTTCGTAAGGATGCTTCCTTGAAGTTCCATTATTTGAGTCGGAACAAAACTCTCTGAAGCAATCATTTCTATTCCTGTTCGTTGACGATGGAGTTCCTCATTAACTATTTCATACAATTCAATATCTTTTTCTTTAACTGTTTTCAACATGTTTACTAGTCCCCCTTGTTTTAATAATCTTTCAAAAGACAAATTTCCATTAGTAATAAACTAATTCCTAGCCTTGCACCTCCTTCTAACGTTCTCTTTCATTCGACTAATCCATATAGAACACACTTTTAAATCTACATTTTGATTTTTTGAATAGCCCGAGCTTTAAGGATATTCAAGGGCTCAAAATGAAAAAGATTTATTGTGATCTCTATAGTTATTTATGACAATTTAATTATGTCATAATATTCAGTTTACTTATATTAACTAAATTAACGTATTATTGAACAAAAACACCCAAGGGGGAAAAAGACCTTGAGGTTCTAAGTTTCAAAGTTCTAAGTTCTAAGTTTTTAAGTAGATCTTAGGGTAGAAAAACAAAAAAACAAAGCCTTTGAACTAAAATATTTATATTTTGTACAAAGGCTCTAATTGACCTATTATGCTATTTGTTTTTTACATGCCTGCACCACATGTTTAAGTAGGATAGCAGTAGTTACAGTACCTACTCCACCTGGTACAGGGGTGATTCCCTTTACCTTATTATTAACCTTTTCATAATCAACATCTCCACATATTTTTCCGTTTCCATCATCGTTGATTCCGACATCGATAACCAATGTATCCTCACTAAAATAATCTGCTCCAAACAGTTTAGCTTTACCAACAGCAGAAATAACAATATCAG
>MDTG01139099.1_pt1 | contig 10339 bp, 9 predicted proteins | sample 811421 | NCBI WGS metagenome assembly MDTG01 (sample SAMN05326645, study PRJNA326480) | marine metagenome | isolation source: seawater | place: Pacific Ocean: South East | collected 2011
CATTTAATTAACAATTATATTCAATTAAATAATAATATTTTAGAAGATTTTTCAAAAAATCATTTTGTATTTAATATTAGTGGAGAGGAATTAGATTCTTATAGTATTCAAATTAGCAATTCAACAAGCTTTTTAAATGAAGTATCAAATAATCAAGCAGTAAATTATTTTGATAATAGCTTCATTGTTGATGTAAGTAACATAAAAGGTAATCTAGAATTATATAAAGAAAAAATAAATGAAAAATATGACATATCTAAAGGTAATATATTTAATCCTATAAATTATATTGTTAATGGTAGTGAAATACTTGTAAATAGTATTAAAAGTAATAATATAGCAATCAAGTTTGATTTAGTTTACAATTCGTTTTTATATAGAAATACTTATTTGGATACTTTTGTCTTAGATATGACAATTCCAGATATAATTCCACCTACTATAATATTTAATACTTCAGATTTAACAATTAATTATTCAACAATAGAAAGCGACATTAGTAATTTAATAACCACTCTAATTAATGATATAAGTTATATAGATATAAATGAACAACAAATAGATCTTACATTAAATAATACATCATATACTTATAATAATCTTGTTAGTAATAGTATAACTGATATTTCACAGATTGATGTAAGTTTTTCTTTAATTGAAATAGACCTATCGGGTGTCTTTGGTTATTCTAATGGCACTAAAACAATTGTATATACAATAAGAGATAATGCTAATAATAAAAATATTATTAATAGAGAAGTTAATTTCATTTATGATGCTATAAAAGTTGCAGAGTTTTATTTACTTGAAATTAATAATGGGTCTATTACTGAAATATTATTAAATGGTCACAATTCCAATATTGATAATTACCCTTTGAATATTTTAGAAAATGATAATAATAATATAATAATTAGTAAAGCAAAAAATAACATTGTAATAAAAGAATATATTGATCGTACTGGTAATTCATTTATTGAAGGTAATAAAAATAATAATTTTAATAATAAATTATCAATAGATATATCAAATAATTTTGCTATTTATACTTATATTTATGATGATATAAATAAGGTTTCGAGGACAATAACATTAACACGTCCAATAAATATTACAGAAACAGACATAGAAATAGGTAAAGAAAAAGTTCATTGTTGTTTTCCAAAAGTATATTATAAATCTATACAACATAATTATAAATTAGGTGCATCTAATTCAACCGCAATGAGATTAGCAAAATTCATTATAAATAGTTAAAATAGTTAAAAACAAATATATTATTATTTTTCAATAAATATAATAATATAAGTAATAATATTATGCAATACGATTAAGTGTAGCACTAAAATTTTCTATTTTTATAAAGCTTAAATCTTTTGGTGAATATATTGCAAAAGCTAAATTTTGATCAACTTTACCAATATAGTTTATTGAACTATTTGCATAATTGTAACTATTATCAAAAACCATTATTGTGTTTTTTGTTTTTGGATAATTATTAGAATTAGAATCAGTTATTTGACCTTGACCATTAGTGTCATATTTATATAATCCAAATTCATAATAATTTGGTTCAACATCACCAGGTACTCTATTTAAAAATCGTAGACAAATATTTGCATGTATATCAAAAATATCATTATTAAGATTTATTTCAATATTAGACAAATCTATAAATTTATTATTGCTAATTGTTATAATCTCAGATGTATTTAATTTAAATGGAACATATTTATAAGTAATATAACCAGTATTACTCTGATAACTTATATCCAAATTTGAAGGATTATTTATAAACCAACTGTTAGTAGTTGAATTATATGATGGATTATTTCCCAAAGCATTATCTGATAAATCCAAATGACAATATACTTTTTGCAATTTAATATTATAATTATTATTTATTGTTCCAATATTTAATTTGTTTAAAGATGTATTAATATCTGTTTTATCTAAATAAATTAATCGTTCATTACTTAAATTGTTACTTGAATCTGGTAATAGTATTGCCGAAGTATCTAATAAATAATTAACCTTTAAATTAGATACATCTAATATACCATTTATAGATGCATCATAATGAACAGTGAGATAAGAACAATCTACATTTTTAAATCTTGTTATATTACCATCTACAGTAATAATAGGGATACCAGAAGAATCCAAATAATCATTACATTTTATTTGACTAATATCAGCAGTTCCATTTATGCTTATATCTTTAAAAAAAACAACATTTCCATAAAATAATGCTTCACCACTTACACTAAATCCATTATTAAAACTTACATCACTATGAAAAGTTGCATTAGATAATATTGATAAATTATTACCAATAATAGTTCCACTAGATGATAAATCAGTACAAGTTATAAAACTTGTGTCAATATATTCTCCACTAATAGTTGTTAGACTATTATTACCTTCTCCTTTTACTCTTAGTTTTGTAAAACTTAAATCTGATGGAAATTCTAAGTTAATATTAGTAAAATCAATTATTTGATTATTACCACAAAAATCTAAATTACCAAATAACGTTAAATTATTACAACTTAATTCAATAAATTCGCCACTATTTGAAACAATACTACTTATATCTAAAGTATTTAAACTAAGGTTTTTAATATCTATGTCGCTTACATCTATATAATCTGCGCTAATTGTTGTAATTCTTCCAAAATTAGATTTTATAAAACTAGTATCAACGTTATTACAACATATATCATTACTACTAATATCGCCAATAAATTTTGTAGCTCTTATTGAATTACTAATATTTGTTCCACTAATATCTATAGAATATTGTGGAGTTTTTGTATTAATACCTAATCTATTATTTTGAGTGTCAATACATATAATATTGGAATTTATACCAAAATCTTGATTAGTATTACTTGTTTTATTTATATTTGCAATAAGCTTATTTGTTATTGATTGATTGCTCATTAATTTTATATTATATTATATTATATGATATAAAATTAATTATAATTTTAATGCAAATTATATTTAATTAATGAAATATATTAATTAAAAATTTTTATTATTTCCTACATTACCATATACAATGTGTTTTATATTAATATTTCCAAACTAATTACTCATTAATTATAAATGATACTTCAATATTATTTGGATCATACTGAATTTCATTAAATAAAGTATTACTATTTGATGATATGTCTAAGTCTTGTAATCCTAAATCTAAATCTGAATCTGTTATTGTTGATTCTAAAAATTCGTCATTCAAATCTTTTAAATCAGAAGTCATAACTATATTTTCTTCAATTTCTATTTCTGAATTAATAGAAACATCTTGTTCAACAATAATAGTATTAGAATTATCTATATCTTTTACATCTTTTGAATCATTAATGTTAGTACTTTTAAATAATATATTATCAACAATGCCACTTGTAATTCTTAATATATCATCAATAGAAATACTTGATACAATAACATCTCCACTAATAGTTAATAAATCATCTACGTATAATTCTTTTAACTCACCATTAATACCAAACTTCCAATTAACATTTGTATTAACACTTTCTGTTAATGTCATAATATAGTAATAATTATATTTATAGTTATAGTTATTTTTTTAATTAATATATAGGTATTAATATATATTATTTTAAAAACTGGTTTTTATTTTTTTATGTATTAGATTAATATATTAATATATTAATATTGTGATGCAGAACCGGTTAAAGCACGTTTATGCATTTCATTGTTTCTTAACTGAATTTCAATTAATAGAGGTGTTTTTATATATAAATGTATACTTTGATAATTATTTTTTTTAGGATTTTTTATATAATCATCATATAATTCATTACAAAGCTCATATTCATTTTCAATAATATTTTTTATTATATATGATGTTAATATATCTGATACATCATTCATATTTTTATAAATAATTCTAAAACCGTAAATATCATGTGGATATAATTTTCTTTTAGTAAACAAATTATAAATTATTTTATTATTATTTTTTATACGAGATTCATAAGAAATTGATATATTATTATCAATGATATATGGATTGGTCTCTATTTTATATTTAATAGTATTTTTTATACAAGAAAATTTATTTTTTAATATTAACTCATTATTTAAGTAACTCAAATTGTATATAATAAATATATAATTTAATATCATTAATAATAATTAGTATTAATGTTTTAATTTTTATATAATTTATTAAATAAAGTATTAAATATTATATTAATAGTATTAATATCTATTAATATATGAAAAAAAATAATGAAAATAATATTATAGCTAATGAAAATAATATTATAACTAATGAAAATAATATTATAGCTAATGAAAATAATATTATAGCTAATGAAAATAATATTATAACTAATGAAAATAATATTATAGCTAATGAAAATATAAAAGACAATAATTTTGATAAATTATTGTATTTATATAATAATAAATCTATTCCAAATATAATTTTTCATGGATTAAATAATTCCGGGAAAAAAACATTATTAAAAAAATTTCTAATTTTATTATATAAAACAACAGAAAATATAAATAAATATGTTTTAAATATAAATTGTTCGCACGGAAAAGGAAACATAAAATTCATAAGAGAGCAATTAAAATATTTTGCAAATAGTACTATAAATTTAAATTTAAAATGTGGAAATAATTATATTTTTAAATCAATTATTTTATTAAATGCAGATAAGCTAACAATTGATGCTCAATCAGCATTAAGACGAAGCATAGAGATATATAGTAATAGCACTAGGTTTTTTATTATAGTTGATAATAAAGAAAAATTATTAAAACCAATATTGTCTAGATTTAGTGATATATATTGTATACAAAATAATAATTCACATAATAATATAAATTTAAGTAATAATAATATAAAAAAAAATACATTGAGTAAAATCATAACCAAAGATTTAGATTTTAAACCAACTTGTTATGAATTAATTAAACTTTCAAGTGAATTATATAATAATTCAATAAGCGGCAATTTATTGATAGAATATATTGAAAATAATATGGAAGATAGTTTAGATAAATATAAATTTTTAATACTAATAAACAATTATAAAAAAGATTTAAGGAATGAAAAATTAATAATTTTATTTTGTTTACATTTTATTTATTTTCGTAATATTAATGATTTAGAAAATATTTCATTTATTTAAATATAATGGACGACTTTAATATTAGTAGTATTACTGAATCAAAAAATGAATGGACTGCAAGATTAACAAATATTTTAACTCCATGCATTATTGAGGGAATAAAATCTATTTTTGAAGAATCAGACAGACTATGTTTAGAAAATGACGAAGAAGAAAAATATTTAATGACATTTCAAAATTTATTAAATAATGTTCCAAAATGGAGTTCTCAAGTAATTGAGAGTGAAAAAGAGAGAATCTTATCTAGTAGTTCATGTAGTTATTTACAAGATTTATTAACATGTGTTCATATAACACAATTAAAAGCATTAACAGTATCCAGAGTCGGAAGCAAACAAAAAAAAATTAATATTGATATTCCAAATTTAGATATTTTCATTCATAAAACATATATTAATGTTGCTAGAAAAATTTATATAAATGTTTATTTATTTGAAAAGGACATTTTACCATTACAAATACAAAAAAACAACAGAGAATTAGAAATCATAATAAAAGAGTGTATATTAAATACTATTAGAGAGAGTATTCCATTAGAAAATATACTAAAATCATATTTAGATGAAACCCAAGAAACAGATGTAGAAATAGAAGAAAAGAAAGAACTTGTTCCAGATGAAGAAGAAATTGAAAAACAAAAAAGAATAGAAAAAGAGAGAGAATTGGAGGATATAAAAGCAGAAGTTAGAGCGAAATTAGAAAAAGAGTATGATACCAAATCTTCTAATTTAAATTCAATAAATAGTGATATCAATAATATTAATGAAAATTTAACCGAATATCTTGATAATGATTTAGAAGATGATTTAGATTATGATTCCGCCGATGATGCTTCGGTAATTAGTCATGAAAAATTAGTAATTGAAGACCCAAAATATTCAAAACCAGGAAGTTCTAATATAAATTTAGATGTTGATTTAGATATTAAAAATTTAGACAGTGATCCAGATAAATTAGATTTAGATATTTTAGATTTAGATAAAAAAGAAGAAAAAAAAGATGATATAAATATTGAATTAGATATTGAAGAGTTGTAAAATTTTTGTTATAAATTTTATTCGTTAATTCGTTAATTTGTTTATAAATATTTATACTAATATTTATAAATTATGAATAATCAAGTAATTACATCATTTATTATAAGTACAATATATTTTGTTTTCAAATTTGCAGAAATGAGACTTATTATTAAAGAAAATAGACCCCTTAAACACATATTTATAGACACTTTAATAGTATTTATTTCAGCCACTTTAGGAATTATTCTATTAGATCAATTTAACTTAAATGAAATAATTGGAAATATAAAAGCTACTCCATCTGTTTTTGTAAGCAAACCAGATTTTTAAATATAACAAAATTGATAAATAATATATTTTAAAATAAAAATTAAAATTAAAATATATTGCTTAAAAATGGAATCTACATTAACACTTACATTATGCGAATGTAGTGAAAATCATGTAGGTATGGAGAAAAATGGAGAAAAATCTAAAACAGGATTTAATAAAGATATTATAGATAAATTAGTTAATGCATATAATGACAAAAAAATCGAGAGAATTGATTTGACAAAATATTTGAATAATTCAGAATATAATGAATATGCTGAATTATTGATTATTAGAAATGCAATTGAAAACCATGAAATAATTTATAATGAATTAATTAATTTAGATTGGGATAAAAAATATTATTGCTTACGAAGAAAAAAAGTTTTAAACAAATTAGCAAGAAGTAATTTGTGTTTTGATAATTATAATCAAAATCCAGATTATGAAAATAAAAAAGGAAGAATTGTTTGTTATGAAAATATTCCCAATTTTAATAAAGAAAAAAATAAAATATGTAATATTTTAAATGAAGACTTTAAATGCGAAGGCAATAAATATGAAGATATATTTAAGCAGGGTATAGGTTGGCATGGTGATTCTGAAAGATTAAAAGTAATAGGTTGTAGATTTGGAAAACCCATGAGCTTATATTTTAATTGGTTTAAGAATTGCAATCCAATTGGTGAAATGTTTAAGACATTTATTAATAGTGGTGATATTTATGTAATGAGTGAAAAAGTTACTGGTAATGATTGGAAAAAGAAAAGTTTATATACATTAAGACATTCTGCTGGATGTGAGAAATATACTAAATTAAATATAAAGGAAAATAAAAAACCATTATGTATTGAAGATCTTTCTTCAAGAATAGATACTCTAGAAAAACAAATATCATTATTCTATCAATAATTAACACATTATTGGCATTTCATCTATATTTATTATTGCAGAAACATTATTTATTTTTTTGCGAGCTATTAAATAATTGTCAAATAATTCATGTTTTAATACTTTCTCAGGAGTATGATTATGAACTATTCTAGCTATCATCTTATATAATTTAAAATCTGGATATCTCTCCGAACCATCATTTTTATACAAAATATTTTTATTATTATCATCAAAAACCCATGATATCATAATCTTTTTTATAACAGATTTTAATTTTTTTATATCATCAATATCGTCAATAAAATAGTCAAATAAACTGCAACCTAATCTGCATAAATCAAAACTATAATTTGGTTCTATTCTTGCTTTATTTTCATTAAAATATGGCTCGCAGTTATATTGAGTATATGCATCTCCATCTGGAGAATAACTATCACTGCATATTATGTTATTTTTTAAAGTATATACTGCTCTACCAAAGTCTATTATCTTATAAATTTTTCCAAATGTTGGAACCTTATAGTGTTTATTATTATATTTGTAATAAATATATTTTTTATCAGTTTCAATATATACTATATTATTTGTATGCAAATCATTGTGAGTAAAATTAAATACTTTTTGATAAGTAATTAAAGTAAATAATATTTGCAATATTATTGATTCCCACTCCAAATCTTTAATTTTATTATTTACAATATATGAATCTAATGTATCATGACAACATTCCAACGCAATTATTTGAACGGGAAATTTATTTATTTCCATAAAAATATCTTCACCTTCTTGAGAGGAAGAAGAGTCATCATCATCATCATCATCATTATCACTATCTGTTTCTTCTTCTTCATTACTGTCTTCTTCGTCAGAATCAGTTTTTGAATATCTAGATGAACAAGATGATTGTGACGTATTTAAATCATTTGTTCTTTTTTTATTATCTTTATTATTTTCGTTTTTAGTATTAGTATTAGTATTAGTATCTGTATTAGTATTAGTATTAGTATCTGTATTTTCTTCATTATATTCTAGTGTTAAATTACCTGTTTCATTTATAAAATCTGAAACATCTTTAACATTTATTAAATCTGTAATATTTAAATCTATAATATCATTTACTAAATCTTCGTTGTCACTAAAACTAATATCTAATTTTTCTCTATTCTTTTTTGTGTCTTTAAATAAGTGTTTAGTGTTTGAATTTTCAATTAATTTAAATAAATTATTTTTATTTGAATGAAAAAAATCAGAATCATCTAAAAATTCTATATCTTCTGTTATTTCGACAATAAAATTCTTTTTTATACCTAAAAACGAGCCATAAAAATCTATACCATTTAATAATTTATATTTATTTAACAAAAAACTTGACAAATATGAAAAAAATCCATCTACATATGCTGAATTGTTATGATCTAATAATCTATTATGCATTTTTTCATCATTGTTTATAAATTTTGGCAATATAAGTATATTATAACTTAAATCATATTTACCTATCATATATTTTGTTGCATCTATTAAGGGACTATATTTAAAGAAAATATTTCTGCTTGTCTTGTTATTACAAGAGTCAACCACTGATCCTTCAAATTTTGAATAAGATAGCTTAGTATCTAATGAATGTAAAGAGTATTTATTATTTAAATTAATGGAATTGTAGTTAGTATCTGATAAATTAAAGAATTTATTGTATATTGGTATATAATTTTGAATATTTTCTAATTCAGTCATATCCATATTTATCATAGTTTCAAAAAGCAGATCATTATTATTTTTTTTATAATTCAACTCCATTATATTATTTATTAATGAATAAATAATATTTTTTATTTAAACGTTTTTAACTAAAAAATTAGAAATATAAGAATTATTATTATTGGTATACTTAATATACAAATATCCTTTTTCATATTTATTCTATTATCTTGAATATCTTCTTCTGAAATAACAGTATTAATATTTAAATTAAAGTCATTGTTACTATCAATATCATAATTTATAATGGTATAATATAAATTATTAGTATTAGTATTAGTATTAGAATTGGTATTAGTATAAGAATTAGTATTTACTAGTACTTCTCTACAAATAGGACATGTTTTTGATATATTAAGCCATTTATTTATACATGATTTGTGATAAATATGATTACATATTGTTGTATATGTATTTTTTTTGAAGTAAATTTTATCCAAACAAATACTACATTTATTAAAGTTTCCTAAATTATTTTTCATATTTTTCATATTTTTCATATTTTTCATATTTTTATAATTTTAATTATTAAATACTAATAAAAAGTTTTTAATAATTTTAAGTTAAATAATACAATATAATTTAAATATATTTAGTAATAATGACATTAGAATTAAAAAAATTTGATATGAAAAATATTAGTTTTAGGCCAGATGAGAATAAAGGACCTGTTATTGTATTAATTGGAAGACGTGATACAGGTAAATCTTATTTGGTAAGAGACTTATTATATTATCATCAAGATATTCCACTTGGAACAGTAATTAGTGGAACAGAAGCAGGTAATGGTTTTTATAGTGAACATGTTCCGAAATTATTTATTCACGATGAATACAATTCTGCTATTATAGAAAATATATTAAAAAGACAGAAGACTGTTTTAAAGCAAATAAAAAAAGAAATAGAAGTATACAGAAAATCTTCGATAGATCCTAGAGCATTTGTTATATTAGATGATTGCCTTTTTGATGCTGGATGGACGAGAGATAAAATGATGCGTCTACTTTTTATGAATGGACGCCATTGGAAAATGATGTTAATCATTACTATGCAATATCCTCTTGGTATTCCACCTAATTTACGTACAAATATTGATTATGTATTTATATTACGTGAACCATATATTTCAAATAGAAAACGTATATATGAAAATTATGCTGGTATGTTTCC
>MDTG01205423.1_pt1 | contig 10339 bp, 9 predicted proteins | sample 811421 | NCBI WGS metagenome assembly MDTG01 (sample SAMN05326645, study PRJNA326480) | marine metagenome | isolation source: seawater | place: Pacific Ocean: South East | collected 2011
ATCTTTTACAGCTTTATCTACAAATTTATTACTATAACCAAGGATATTTGTACCAACACCCATAGTACAAAAATCAAAATATTTTTTATTATCAAGATCCCATACGAAGCTATCCTTACTTTTAGAAAAATAAGCAGGCCAAATATCAGGTAAGAATTGATTTGGGTTTTTTGATAAGAACATATTACCATTAGGAATAACTTTTAATGCTCTTTTCCATAATTTTTGTGAACTTGATAATTCTGATCCTTGGTTACGCTTAGTCTTCATATTTATTGCAAAAAAATTAGGTCTTTTATCTTTCAATTTTAAAATATCCTTCCATGTAAAATATATATTATTTTTTAACTTTTCATAAATTTTTTTTATTAATTTATAATCAAGATCTTCATCTAATGTCCATCTATACTTGGATAAATTAACATTATTTGTGAAATTAATTATTTTAAGTTTTTTGTTTATTTTAATATATGAAGTAACATGTTCTATATCATATCTTGATTTTGCATTTTTAAATGCAATTTTTAATGATTTATAATTGAATATTTCAATATCTAGACCATCAGGAAATGTTGGTGGAAATGAATTAGATAAATAATCTACTTTATCTTTTTCAAAAATATTAATCATTTTGTTCATCATTTTGATATCAACAAATGGACAATCTGCCGTTATCCTAATTATATTTTGTGCTTTATAAATAGTCGCAGCTTCATAAAATCTTTTTAAAACATTATTTTCTGATCCTCTATAGTATCGTATTTTTAAGTTATCCAAATAATCACATAAAATATCATCTGTTTTATTATTAGTTGTTGCCACAATAATTTTATCAATTTTTTTTGATTTTATTAATCTTTTATACAAAAATTCTATTATTGTATATTTTCCCAATTTCATTAAAACTTTTCCGGGTAGTCTTTTAGAATTAATTCTGGCTTGTACTATTAATAAATATTTATGTTTCATTTCCAGTTTGAAGGATTAATAAGATTTATATCATCTATCCTAAGATAACTAGGGAATTTTAAAAAATAATATTTTTCTAAATTATATAGGATATCATTAATTTGTTTTTCAGAGTCAAAGCCAATAACTATTTTATCAATAAAATTATGATTTAAAACAAAATTTAAAGCTGATTGCATTCTATCAATTTTATTTTTTTTTATCCATTCATTATAATTATTAAATTTCTTATTCCATTTAAGAAAGTATCCATCAATTTCATTTTTTAACAATAAACCCTGTAAAAAAATTGAACGAGCGTGTATCTCAATTTTATTTTTTTTAAGTTTATTGATCGTGTTATTATCTAATAATCTCTGATCAAAAATTGAAAAAGGACATTGCAAAATATCAAATTGATATTTATTTATAATTTTAACAATATTATTATAATCATAAATAGAGATTCCAATTTTATTAGTTATATTTTTTTCTTTTAAAATTTTAAAAATTTTAAAAATTTTGTTTATTTGATTTGAAGATAATTGCTCAAAGTTATGAATAAGAATTCCATAAAATTTATCAATCTTAAATTTTGACAAATGGGAATTAATCAATTGTTCAATATATTGATTAATATCATGAATATTGTCTTTAAAATAAATTTTTAAAATAATTTGCTGTCCCATATTTTTTGAAAATAAATTTTTATATTCAATATAAACATTTGATGTATCAAAAAACTTTAAGTTATTTTTAATTGAAAAATTGATAATTTTTTTTTTAAAAGACTGATCTGTTAACTTACTTCTATTAATACCATAATTCTTATCGAATTGTGCTGTACCAACGATTATTTTGTTAAATAAATTATATTTTTTTACCATATAAATTGTATTTAATTTTTTTTCTTTAAAAAATTGAGTTGTAATTTTGAATCCTGATTTTAAATATGATTTTATTGCATTTTTATTTTCTTTATCTACACCAAGGTAAATGTTTGTTATTTTAAATTTTTTAAAAAAATAGCCAGAAAAAAACTCTATAACTTCATTAAAAATACCAATACCACGAAAATTTTTGTTACCTATTAGTATACCCATTATAACTCTGTTCTTCCTAACATTAATATAATCAAATTTAATGTTTCCTATGTGTTCATTTTTATCTATTGTAAAAATACCAAATAGTAATGTTGATTTATTTTTATTATTCTTTGCAATAAATTTTCTTAAACTATTAATGTTAATTTTTTCTTTAGAACTAAAAATATATTTTTTTACAATTGGATCTTGAAACCAATTAAGATAGTTTTGATTTGCATGATACAACTTAAGCTTTGAAAATAATACTCTTTTACTATTCATATTATTTGAAAAAATTTAATAAATTTTCAATTACAAATTTTTGTTGTTTAACAGTAAGTGTGTAATAAATTGGAAGACTTAACGCTTCATCGTAATATTTTAGAGATTTAGGATAATTATTTGATTTATATTTTTTAATTAAATAATATGGATGATTTGTCACTGGAATATAATGAACTTGTGTAATGATATTTTTTAATTTTAAATAATCCATAAGTTCAGCTCTAGTTTTTTTTAGTTTCTTAAAGTCTATTCTAATTATATATAAATGGTGACTACTTGTTTCTTTTTTAGGTTGTCCAATTGTTATATATTTTATTTTTTTAAAGGCATTGTCATAAATTTTAGCAATTTTTTTTCTTTTATCTAAAAATTTATTTATTTTTTTTAACTGTGATAATGCTAGAGCAATTTGAATATCTGTAATTCTATAATGAAATCCAATATCTTGCATTTCATAATACCATGGATTTAATCTATTATGAGTTTTTGAATTTTTTTTATTAATATATTTATCATCTTTTTTATTAATCCCATGACTTCTTAATCTAATTAATTTTTTATAAGTATCGTAATTATTAGTTGTGATTACTCCACCTTCTCCTGATGCAATTATTTTTACTGGATGCATTGAAAAAACAGTTGCATCTGAATATTTGCAATTACCAACCATTGATCCATCTTCATATCTAGCGCCTAAAGCATGAGCTGCATCTTCAACAATTTTTATGTCTTTATTTAATTTATATATTTTTTTAATTTGTTTCATATCACAGGGTTTACCTCCAAAATGAACAGGAGTAACAATTTTAATTTTTTTATTTTTTTTAATTTCATTTTTTAAATCATATTTATTAATATTTAAATCATCATCAGAAATATCTACAAATAGTGGTTCAGAATTACAATAGAATGCTGCATTAGCAGTAGAAACAAATGTAATTGGAGTAGTTAATAATTTATTATCTTGATTTAATCCAAGAGCTAAATAACTTATATGTAATCCAGCTGTACAACTTGAAACAGCTACAGCATACTTAGCGCCTACAAATGAGGCAAATTTTTTTTCAAATATCTCTATAACTGGACCTTGTGTAAGATTATTTGATTTTAATACTCTAATAACACTTTTAATATCATCCTGATCAATATAATGTTTTCCATATGGAATTATAGACATCTAATGAACCTCGTTGTTTTTTCATTTTCAGAATTCCTTAAAAGATTGATATTATATTCGAGATCACAAAAATTATCATTCAATTCTGTTATATATTTTTTATTACTTAGACTCATATCTAAAGGTCTTGTTACCAAATTTTTCATATCTTTTATGGATATTTTGTTTATCAATTTACTATTAAGACCAAAGATTTTTGATATTTTAATTCCAAATTCATATTTTGATAATCTTTCATTTCCTACGATATTATAGACACCATTTTTATTATACTTAACCAACATATCTATTTTTTCAAATAATTCAGAAAAAATAATTGGAGTGAAATATACATCTTCAAATAGATTAACTTGAACATTATTTCTTAAATTATTAATTATAAAATCACTAAAAGATTTTCTATAAGATGTTCCCCATCCAAAAAAATTTGATCTAATAATTAAATATTTTTCTACATTTTTTATTATTATTTTCTCTGCTAAATCTTTTGAGGTTGCATAAAAATTTAATGGTTTTTTATACTCATCTTCATTTACACATTTTTGAGTACCATTAAATAGATGATCAGTAGATATGTATATAATTTTTATTTTTAATTGAGAACATACATCAATCATATTTTTAGTAATTTCTACATTTACTTTCAAAGCAAGCTCTTGATTGAATTCACATTTCTCCACATTTGATACAGCTGCTGTATGTATTAAAATACTTGGCTCTATTTTACTTAGTAAATTAAATAGATCAGATCGTGATAATAAATTAATTTTGCAAAAATTTACATTATCAATTGTAATTTTTTTATTATTTACAGAAGAGAAAACCTCATATTTATCTTTTAGATACAAAAGCCAGTTAGAACCAAGTAAGCCTGAACCTCCAGTAATAAAACAATTATTTTTTTTCAAGATTACTTTTTATCCAAGTTTTTAATTCTTTTTGAGTCATCCATTTGTTGTTATTATTTGATGAATATACAAAATTATCAGAAACTTTTTTTCCATTTTTTATTCTTTTCTTATCAAGATTCCAATTAAATAATGATGGTAAAATTTTAAAATAATTTTTATATTCATACGTATACATTGCATCCTCTGATCCTATCATTTGTTCATGTATTTTTTCACCAGGTCTAATTCCAATAATATTCAACTTAGCCTTGGGATTAATAGACTTTGCAATATCAATTACTTTCATTGATGGTATTTTTTTTACGTATATTTCACCGCCTTTTAAATCCATAAATGCATCCCAAACAAGTTTAACACCTTCTTCAAGACTGATCATAAATCTAGTCATTTTTATATCTGTGATAGGCATTGTTTTATTTTTTTTTAATGAATGAAAATAAGGTATAACAGACCCTCTTGAACCCATAACATTCCCATATCTTACAACTCCAAATTTAGTTATATTTTTATTATCCTCTGAATTTGCAGCAATAAATAATTTATCTGCAGCTAATTTAGTTGCACCATAAAGATTTACAGGATTTGAAGCTTTATCAGTAGAGAGAGCAACTACTTTTTTTACTTTATTTGATTTTGCAGCATTAATGACATTCATTGCACCATTTATATTAGTTTTCACACACTCAAATGGGTTATATTCAGCAGTAGGAACAATTTTTGTAGCAGCTGCATGAACAACAAAATCAATATCCTTCATATTTTGATTTAATCGATCATAATCTCTGACATCTCCAATAACAAATTTTATTTTATTATCATTGAGATAATCTTGACTCATATCCCATTGTTTCATTTCATCTCTGGAAAAAATAATAATTTTTTTAAATTTAAATTTTTTATTTGACATTTCTAAAAATTTTTTTCCAAATGAACCAGTGCCACCTGTTATTAAAATTTTAGAATTATTGAACATTGCTATAAAGCATATTATGTATAATTCTACCGTGATCAACTAAAATTTTAAATTCTGAGGGAGTAGCACTAAGAGTATGATCTCTTATTGTTTGATTTGCTTTATCTAAAGTAAAATGTTTTTCAATTAATCTAGCTCCTCGCGTTACAGCTATTAATGCAGCTTCAATGCCTATAAAATGATCACTAAAACCATAGTATTTGCTTTTAATAAAACTTTTAGGTATCAAATTAATATCTTGATTATCATTTGGATAAGTAGATTTACACCATAAGTATTTAACATTTGCTTTATCAAATGGAAAATAATTACTCTCTACCATACCAAGTGAAATATATGTTTCTATATTTAAACTTACAATTTTTTTAACTAAGTCAAATTTTTCTTTTAAAGTTCTAGATGCTATTTTAATTGCTTTAGGTTTATATTTTATCAACATTTCTAAATAGTCGTAATCAAAAACCGAAAAAAGAATATCAATTTCATAAAAATTACACCATTTATACAATTGGCTTAATTTCTTATCATCAATATGATTAATTTCTTTTTCTTTTGATCTCCACCCAAGTTGAAATTTAACAACATCTGCTCCAGCAAATTTTGCTTGCTTTATCATTTCATGACATAAATCAAAGTTACCATTATGATTTAATCCAATTTCAGCTACAAATTTTATAGACATATTTTATTTTACAAAAACTCTATATAAATTGAAAAGGTTAGTTTTGTTTGTGTTAAAACCATGAACAGCATTGGGACAACACAAAATTTTTTTCTTTTTTAATATATTTATTTCTCTGTTTGAAAATGAATCTTTCTGACCTTCAGGATATGAATAATGACGAATTTCACTATTAAAATATTTCTTAAAAAAATTTAAGCTTTTTCCGATATCATTTTTAACTTCATCTAATGTCATCTGACTAAATATTTTGTGTTTATGAGAATGCCCGCCAATTGTAAATAAATTATTTTGATTAATACTTTTAATTTGTTTAATTGTCATCTTTTTATCTAATATATCATTTGATTGATCAAAAGTAATATTGAGCATATTATTTTGAAAATTATCTGCAAATTTAATAGGATCATAAATTTTGCTACTTTTAATTATTTTTCTTATATATTCTAAAAATTGAATTTTACTTTTTTTTGAGTTAACAAAAGAAATTTCAGTATTATTAATTTTTATACTTCCTGAGTCTAGATTTTCTACGACCGCCTCTATTCTATCTATCCATGACATTCTATTTTTTTGCACAAAGTCAGAGCATATGTAAAATGTAGATTTTATTTTTAAATCATCAAGAATTGGAGCTGCATATTTATAATTATTATAAAAACCATCATCAAAAGTAATGCAATAAGCATATTTGGGCATTTTAATATTGTTTACATAAAAGTAATGAAGTTCATCCATTGAAATAGAATATCCAATTTCTTTAATCTTTTTAAGAAATTTATAAAAATCATCCTTGCTTATATGTTTTCTATTATAATTTCGAATTTTATTTTTATGATTAGGAATTACTCCATGAAAAAGAAAAATAGTTTGTTTATTCTGTTTTAAGTTATTATTAATATTTAATTCAATCATTATTTATTAAAGATGTAAACTTATGAAATTTATTATATACACTTTGTTTTAATTCATTTGGCATATTTGAGTAATATCTTCCTATTTTTTTTTGCTTAATTAAATTTATTTTTTTATTTTTTAATAAATTATTTATTAAATTTATAGATAATAAAACACATAATTCAGCAGTTAAAGATCTTAATTTATACAGTTTAAGATTTTTATATAGTAAAATTTTTTTTATTTTAAAAATTTTACCAGTATCCAATTTGTCTTCTAATTTATGCATACAAACTTTTAAATTGTTAAAATCATTATGATAAATTGCCCACAAGTGAGAATCTAATCCCCTATATTCCTCTGGATTTCCGCCATGTAGATTAAAAATATTTACCTTAATCTGGCTTAAAATTTCTTTTTTAATCTTTCCAATCCCGTAAGAAATGATAATTTTTGGCTTAATAAAATTAATTTTTTTGACTACATTTTTATTATTAATATTTTTATATTTGTAATTTTTAATAACTTGATCTAATTTAATATCTTGATTTTCAAACCACTTTTCTTTTTCATGCTTTTTAATCGATTGTTCTAAAGTATGTATTTTTGATTTTTTAACAGTTTTTTCTACAATTACAAAAAATTCAATTTTTTTATATTTTTTAACTAATTCTTTTACATAAAAACAATGGTGTGTTGTATCAGTGGTAAGTATTAATATTTTCATAATTTATGTCTATGAAAAGTATAACCTTTTTGAAATATAAAAAAGTTATTTTTTTTATAAAATTTTATAGCCTTAATATTATTTTCTTGAGTGCCAGCAATAATAAATTTGGAATTTCTAAAAAAATTTATTGAACTCTCTAATAGCTTAGTACCTATATTCTTTCCTCTTTTTCTTTTATCTACTGCTATTAAATCAATAATAAGTGTTTTTTTGTTTTCAATTAAAAGAATAAAACCATATATTTTGTTATTTTCTTCATATACTATAATTTGATTTCCTCTTTTACCCAAGAAATAGTTATTAATCCAATTCTCCTTAATTTTTTTTGCCAAATTTTTACTAATATTATCATCCTGAAAAAATCTACTATTTGTAAATGATTTTTTTGATAATTTTATAATAAAATTTTTATCTTTTTTTTGGACAAGTCTGCAATTTTCACAAAAAGTGTATTTATTGATTATTTTTAATTTAAATGTAATACTTTTTTCAATTAATTTAAATTTTATTTTTTTATTATATTTTATATTTACTTTATTATTTGTTTTAAAATAGCAAAAGTTTTTTGAACTTTTATTATCAATTTTTTTTAAAATATTTATATTTAAATTTTTTATATTATAAACATCATATCCAAATTGCTCTGTTAACCATTTATCTTTATTGTACAAGTTAAGTGTAATTTTTAAATTTTTTATACCATTCGATATATTGAGAGTATCCTTTTTCAATTGGCCAGCTTGGCTTATAGTCGATCAAATTTTTTGCTTTTTCAATTGATAAAGTGCCTCTATGCGGCATTAGTTTATCTCTTTTTTTGTAATTAATTTTTATATCTGGAAACGAGATTTTTAGAATGTCAATTAAATCACTAATTTTTCTAGCTGATCCAAATGTGATATTAAATGTATTATTAATTGAATTTTTGTTTTCAACTATTTTAATTATACCTCCAACTAAATCCTGTATATATGTAAAATCTAAGAGATCTGATCCATCACCATCAATAATAATATCTTTATCACTTATTGCATTTTCAATAAATATTTGACCAACTCTTCTACTTATACATCTTTCACCATAAAGTGCAGATGGTCTAATTATTGTATAAGGAAGATCGAAAGTTTGATTATAAGCTTTAACCATTAATTCTCCTGAATACTTTAAAGCTCCATAAATTCCTAACGGTTCACAAACAGTGTTTTCATCAACCTTATCAGATTTAAAATTTCCGTATACCATACTTGATGAAAAATAGATAAAATGATCCACTTTGTTTCTGGTATTATCAAGTGCATTCTCAAGAGTTCTCAAACTATGATCAAAAGTGCTAAAAGGATCTTTATTGGATCTATTTGCATGTGATACAGCAGCTAAATGAACAATTATATTTGGATTAATTTGATTAATAATATTTGATAAACCATTATAATCACGAGCATCTTGCACATGAAGAGGTATATTATTCTCTTTAAGTAAATCAAATCTTTCATTAAGCATAGAATGTGAGAGTTCGGGATTAGGTAAATTATCAAGATTTCCAATCACTGTATTGATATTATTAACTATTAAACCATCAATAATATTCACATCATAATTTTTCAGTTTTAACTTTAAAGCTAGGTTATGCCCAATAAAACCAGCTCCACCAATAATGAGTATTTTTTTATTATCCATATATTAATTTTATAGCTTTTATTACATTAATATAAATTTTATTCATATGTTCAACTTTCAAATGTTGTCCTACTGGCAAACATATTGTTTGATCGCTAAACATTGTTGAATTTATAAAGTTATTTTTAACAAATTTGTATTTTTTTTTATAGTAATTTAATCTAGGAACTGGGTGAGGATAATAAATACTTGTTCCTACTTGATTTTTTTTAAGCTCATTAATTAATTTAGATCTTTTTTTTTGGTTTTGATTAGGCAATAATATCGTTAGACAATAATGACTATTAATTTTATATATATCTTTTGTATCAATTACCTTTAAATTTTTACTTTTACTAAATAATTTTTTTAAATGATTAAAATTTTTTTTTCTAATATTTAGGAATGAGTTAATTTTTTTAATTTGTTCACATCCAATAGCCGCATGAATTTCACTCATTCTGTAATTAAAACCTAATGTTTCTACATCATACATTCCTGGAATTGATCTCTTAGAATGAGTTCTATTAACTCCAAAAGCCCTATTGATTTTTAATTTTTTTGATAAATTATTATTATTAGTAATTATCATTCCACCCTCAGCACTAGTTATATGCTTTACTGGATAAAAAGAAAAAACTCCAGCATCTCCAAATAATCCTACATGTTTTTTTTTATATTTAGAACCTAATGCTAAAGCACAATCTTCTAATAGATATAATTTATATTTTTTTTTAATTCTTAATAATTCTTGAAAATCACAAGGTATACCTAAGTAATGAACAATACAGATTGCTCGAGTTTTTTTAGTAATTTTTTCTTCAATTTTCTTTACATCTATGTTCCCATCTTCATTATTGGAATCAATAAATATTGGAGTAGCGCCTGCAAGTTCTATTGCATGAGCTGTTGCAACATGTGTCTGAGATGAAACTATTACTTCATCACCTTTTTTAATTCCAAGTGTGAAATAAAATAAATGTAAACCAGCAGTA
>MDTG01156258.1_pt1 | contig 10338 bp, 12 predicted proteins | sample 811421 | NCBI WGS metagenome assembly MDTG01 (sample SAMN05326645, study PRJNA326480) | marine metagenome | isolation source: seawater | place: Pacific Ocean: South East | collected 2011
AACGTAAGTTATTGAGGTATAGGGATTTTTCGTAGTTTTGCGGCTTAATACTTGCTGGAGCGGAAACTGCTCGGACGAGTTGCCAAGGTTGGGGTCGTGAGTTCGAATCTCATCGCCCGCTCCAAACTCTCTCTCAAAATCATCAAATCTTGAGACGAATTTCAGCAAATTTGACGCTGAAATTGCGTTTATTGCGTCCAGTCGCTGCGAATTTGCGCGTCACGCCGGCAGCCCGGCACCGCGCCCGGTGACGCTTCGGTAATAGCCCCAGAAGAGCCGCGCGGCGATGCCGCGACACGGACGCCAGGCCTCCGCCCGTCGCATGGTTTCGCGCTGGTCGGGCCGCGCCTCGAGCGAAAACGCGTGACGCACCGCTTCGCGCAGCGCCAGATCGCCGGCGGGGAAAACATCCGGATGGCCGAGACAAAAGAGCAGAAAGACCTCCGCGCTCCACGGGCCGATTCCCTTGATCGCTTCAAGCCGCGCCTGCGCGTCCTCGCCCGGCAGATCGCCGAGCGCGGCGAGATCCAGCCCGTCGCCGAGCGCATCCTCGACCGCGCGCAGGGTCGCGATCTTCGGCCGCGACAGGCCCGCCGCCGCAAGCTCCGCATCTTGCGTGCGCGACAGCGTGTCTGCGTCGAATGGATCAAGAAGCGTCTCGAGCCGTGAAAAGATCGCCGCAGCACTTGCCAGCGAGACCTGCTGCGCGGTGACGATCCGTGCCAGTCCCTTCAGGTCCGGCGAACTGCGCCTCAAGGGCAGGGGACCGGCGCGCTCGGCCACGGGCCGAAGCTCCGGCGCGATCTCCAGAAGCTTCGCGAGGCCTGCGGCGAGATCCGCCTGTGTGTCTATGCGCCGCATCCCGCGTTCCTTCGGCAGAGTCAGCCCGGCGCGCAGGAAACCCCGTCCGACGCGGCGGCGCAAGATGCGTTGACGGCCCGGCCGTTTCTTGGGATGGACGACACATGACCCGCCCCGTCTATCGCTTCGCGCCCTCGCCGAACGGCCGCCTGCATCTGGGACATGCGCTCTCGGCGCTGATCAATTTCGACGCCGCGCGCGCCTGCGACGGCCGCTTCCTGCTGCGCATCGAGGACATCGACACCACCCGCTGCACAGCCGAACTGGAGGCGGCGATCCACGAGGATCTCGCCTGGCTGGGACTGTCGTGGGAAACCCCGGTTCGCCGCCAGTCAGCGCATTTCGCCAACTATCGCAAGGCGCTTGAAACGCTGGAAGGCGAGGGTCTCGTCTACCGTGGCTATCTGACGCGGCGCGAGATCCGCGATGCGGTCGACCGGGCCGAGAAGCGGGACGGCCGGCCCTGGCCGCGCGATCCCGACGGCGCGCCGCTTTATCCCGGCGACCGGGCCGTGCTGACGCCGCAGGAGATCGCCGCCCGACAGGCCGGCGATGCGCCTTATGCGCTGAGGCTCGACATGAAAAAGGCCGTCGCCCGGCTTTCCGCACCGCTCACCTGGCAGGAAATGCCCGCACCGCAGGCCGGTGCGGAAAACGACGCAGCAACGCGCGTCGCCGATCCGGCCCTTTGGGGCGACGTGGTGCTGGCCCGCAAGGACACGCCGACGAGCTATCATCTCTCCGTCGTGGTGGACGATGCGCTGCAGGGGGTGACCCATGTGGTGCGCGGGCGCGATCTGTTCGAGGCGACCGCGGTTCACCGGTTGCTGCAGGCGCTGCTCGGCCTGCCGCAGCCGCACTACCACCACCACCGGCTGGTTCTGGACGAGACGGGCCGCAAGCTCTCCAAGTCGAAGGGCGACACGGCGCTTTCTGCCCTCAGGGCGGCCGGCGAGAGCCCCGCCGGCATTCGCCGCCGCATCGGCCTCGACGCTTAGGGATCCGCGTTCCTAGCCGCCGAGAAACACCATCCAGGCACCCGTGGTGACCACGGCGGCGGCCGTGGTCAGCGTGATCGAATTTGCCGACATGGCGTGACCGGTGCCGTAATGGGTGGCGAAGAGGAACGCGTTGATGCCGGTCGGGCAGGCGGCCGTCAGTGTGGCCACCGCCACCCAGAGCGGCGGCAGCTGCACCACATGGGCGGCCATCACATAGACCACCGCCGGCATGACCGCGACCTTGAGCAGGCTGAGCACCAGCCCGGGACCGATGTTGCCGCGAATGCCGTAGGCGACCATGCTCATGCCGAGCGAAAACAGCGCGACGGGAATGGCGGCGCCTGCAATCCGGCCGAGCACATCGGCGAAGACCCCGCTGACCGGAAGCCCGGTGATGCGCCACAGGCCGCCGGCCAGAATGCCGATGACGATCGGGTTGGTCACCAGATTGCGCGCGACGCCTGCAAGAACGCCGGAAAGCGGCTTGGCGTCCTGGGTGCCGTCGACCACGGCCGCGCGTTCCATCACCACGGAACAGACGACCGTCATCACCGGCAGATGGATCGAGATCAGCACGAACAGGGGCACCAGGCCCGCCTCGCCGTAGATCGAGGTGATCAGCGGAATGCCGACCAGCACCGTATTGGCGAAACCGGCGCTGATGCCGCCGATCACGCCGGCGCGCGCGTCCCGCCCGAAACCGCGACGCACGACGAGCGTGCCGAGGGCCCAGGTGATCGCGACGCCGGTGAAATAGGCGATCCAGAACCCCCAGGGCGACACGCCGTCGAGCGAACTGGTGGCGAGCGTGCGAAAGATCAGGACGGGAATGGCGATCACGAAGACGAACTGGCCGAGCGCATCGCCGATCCGCGCGTCGAGCAGACCGATGCGGGCTGCCGCATAGCCGATGCCGATGAGCGCGAACACCGGAAGAACGATGGTGAGGATCTGGTCTGCCATAATCGCTCTTTCGCATGGCGCCCGCGCAATCACAAGCGCGCGAATGGCGCCGCCGCCCCGCATCCGGCGCGAAACCCGCCCCTTGATTTGCGCGGCCGGACTGTCAAAGTGCGGGCAACCGCCCGGCACGGCACAGCCGGCGAAAAGGCCACCGATGAGCGATACACCGACACCGCCGCATGACCCGGACCCGCAGGAGCGCGCGGAGCTCACCGCGGATCTGGCCGGACTGCTGCACGACCTGCGCACGCCGCTCTCCGCCATGCGCACGGCCGTGGAACTGATCGATCTCGACCCGACGACCCAGCGCCAGGCCTCCGCGATCCGCACCCTGGAAATGGCGATCGACGCGCTTCTGGCGATGACCCAGGACCTGCTGGACCCGGACGGCCTGCCGTCGCCGCGCGCAAACACGCCGGAGACGGCCGCGGACGCCATTTCCGCCGTCACCGACCTCTTTGCCGCCGATGCAAGGACCCGCGGCCTGCGCCTCGACTGCGAGATCGCGGCCGATCTGGAGGGCTATGGCATCGCCGACCCGCTCTCGCTGCGCCGGATCCTGTCGGTTCTTCTCGACAATGCGCTGAAATACACCGGCGAGGGACGCATCACGGTGACGGCCCGCGCGACCCATGGCGGCGCCCGTCCGTCGCTGGAGGTCGATGTCGCGGACACCGGGATCGGCATTCCGGAAGCCGAGCGGAATGACCTGTTTCGTCCGCGCAAACGCGGCGAACGGGCAAGCGCGTCGGCCTCGGGAAGCGGTCTCGGACTTTGGAGCGCCGCACGGCTTGCCGCCTCCATCGGCGGGCGGCTTGCCCTGGTCGAGAGCTCGGCGATGGGAACGACCTTCACCGTGCGATTGCCCCTGGTCGCACCCGCGCCGGACCCGGCACGAGCCGATGCGGGCGGCGCGAACATCCGCGTGCTGCCGCGCCGCAGGGTTCTGGTCGTCGACGACAATGAAACCAACCGCCGGATGATCGAGGCGATGCTCGGCGCCTTCGGTGTGGACGCGGTTCTGGCCGACGGCGGGCGGGACGCGCTCGCCCGCCTTGGCGAAGAGACGGTGAATGCGGTTCTGCTCGACATCAACATGCCGGACATGAGCGGTCTGGAAACGCTGGCGGCGATCCGGGCGCTGCCTGGAGACGCGGCCGCCCTGCCGGTGATCGGCATCACCGCCGCGATCATTCCCAACCACCGCAAGCTGGAAGACGCCGGCTTTCACGCGATCCTCGACAAGCCCGTCTCGCCGGCGGTTCTCTTCGCCGCCCTCGACCGGGCGATGACGGATTGCCGCAAGGCCGGATCCACCGGCGACTGACCTCAGGAAGACGAAAAAACCCGCGGAATGCGACGCTAGAGGACGACGATGCCGGTATGCTTGGCCTTGTGCTCCGGCTCGACGTGGATCGTCGTGCGCGCGCCCGGAACGCCCTTGGCGATGCCTTCCTCGACCCGGTCGCAGATCTCATGCGCCCGGTCGACGGTCATGTCGCCCGGCACCACCAGATGGAAATCGATGAAGATCACATGGCCGGCGGAGCGGGTCCGGAGGTCATGCGCCTCCAGCGCGCCGGCCCCGGCCTCGGAGATCGCCTCGCGGATCTTGTCCTGAAGCGCCGGGGAGACCGCCTCGTCCATCAGCCCGCCAATGGATTCCTTCACCAATCCCCAGCCCGACCACAGGATGTTGATCGCGACCAGTCCGGCAAGCACGGAATCGAGCGCCTGGACGCCGGTTGCAAACACCAGCAGGACGCCGACGAGAACGCCGAGCGAAGACACAACATCGGTGACCAGATGCTTGCCGTCGGCCACCAGCGCCAGCGAGCGGTGCTGGCGCCCGACGCGGATCAGGACGAAGGCCCAGACCCCGTTGAGCACCGAGGCGAGGCCGTTGACGGCGAGGCCCTGGACGGAGAACTCCACCGGCTGCGGATCGACATAGGCCATCCAGGCCGCCCGAATGATCGACAGCGCCGCGAGCACGATCATCACGCCGACCAGCACGGCGGCGAAATACTCGACCTTGTGATGACCGTAGGGATGATTGCTGTCGGCCGGCTTGGCGGCGAACCACACGGCGAGAAAGGCGGCAATCGCCGAGGCGACATTGACCACCGATTCCAGCGCATCGGAATATAGCGCGACGGAGCCGGTCCACCAGTAGGCGACAAGCTTCAGGCCCAGAACGAGCAGCCCGACAAGAATGCTGGAAAAGGCGATGCGCAAGCGCAGGGACATGTCAGGCGGCCCACTCAAGAACGATCATAGCGCCGGCGCGCCGCCCGGCGGTTGCCGTTCGCCCGCCGGCGCCAAAGCCCTACCCTGTTTTCTGCGCGAAGACAAACATCGCGGCCGGCGGCGGTTTTCGCGCGCCTAGCGGATCGCCGCACCGAGGATTCGGCCCGGGCGGCCGCCGTCTTCCATCTGCACCAGAACGGCGCAGCGTTCCGCCTGCATCTTCTTCAGATCGCTCATCGGCAGACGGAACTCCAGCGCGCCGCCGTCCCACATGCCGACCGCGCGCAGGCTGCGCACGACATTGGTGTAGACGATCTCGCTGCCACGGTTTTCACCGCGTCCGATGTCCACCGCAACGGGCGCGGCGACAAAGGCGAGCAGCACGGTGGCCATGCCGCCGGCAACCGGCATGTCGCCGGAAACCCGGATCGTGAGAACCCCCTTTTCGGAAAGGATCGCGACATCGACCGGCAGCGGCGGCACCGAGGCGAGCGCCGCCTCCAGCGCCTTGCGGTCGCTGCCGACCATGTGGCGCTGACCGTTGACCACCACCTGCGGCGTATAGACGTCACGGTCCCCGCGTGCGGCCGCATAGTCGCGCTGCCGCTCGCTGTTGGCCGGCGAGGCGAGCGTGTCCTGCCAGCCGAGATAATCCCAGTAGTCCACCGGATAGGACAGCGTCACCAGATCGTCGCGGGCGGAAATCTCGGTGATCAGGCGGTCGGCCGGCGGACAGGACGAACAGCCCTGGCTGGTGAAAAGCTCCACCACCGCGCGCGGTCCGTCCGCTGCCCCGGCAACCGGGGGCAGCGCCAGAAACAGCACGGCAAACATCGCCCGCAGGCTGCGGCGCGGCGAAACGAAGGACATCGACATTGCGCGGTTCTTTCCTGACGCCGACCTCCCCGATCCACCGGATCGGCGGTTCCCCGGCGTGCGAGACTGCGAAGACTGAGGCACAATAGGCAAGCCCGCGTTCAATGACCACTCACGACCCCTTGAGGGGCGCGGGAGCGCTCAGCGCGACATCTTCCCGGTCTCGAGGGCCCCGGTCTCGCCTGGCGGATTGGCCAGCGGCGCCACCGCGCGTCCGGCATCGACATCGCGCCTGTGGGTGAGCGCCCAATGCACGGAGGGGAAGGCGATCTGGTCCCAGGGGATCTCCTCCCAGTGGAACAGCCCGGCTTCCAGCGTCTCCGACCCGGCGGCGAAGCGTCCGTCGAAGCGGGCCTTGTAGATCATCTGCACCTGCGACAGCCGCGTGATGGTGTAGACCGCGAGCAGGCCCTCAAGCTCGATCTCGGCGCACAGCTCCTCGCGCGCCTCGCGCCGGGCCCCGTCTTCCGGTGTTTCGTTGAGTTCCAGATAGCCAGCCGGCAGGGTCCACAGGCCCGAGGACGGCTCGATGGCGCGCCGCCCGAGCAGATAGCGCCCCTCGTGCACCACCACCGAGCCGACGACGATGCGCGGATTTTCATAAGACACGAAGCCGCAGCGGTCGCAGATGTCGCGCTCATGCGTGTCGCCCTTTGGCCGGGCGCGGCGGAAGGTCGGAGACAGGGGAGTGTCGCTCATGCCGCTCTATCCGTTCGGCGTGGCGAGGATCTTGTCCAGCTCGGGAAGGAAAACGTCCCGGTAGCTCTCCGGCGACAGCGGGCCGATGAACTTGTAGCGGATCGTGCCGGCCGCATCGACGATGAAGGTCTCCGGCACGCCGTAGACGCCCCAGTCGATCGCCGCGCGACCCTTGTCGTCGGCGCCGACGCGGTCGTAAGGATTGCCGAGCGTGCCGAGAAAGCGGCGGGCGTTCTCCGGCTTGTCCTTGTAGTTGATGCCGATCATCTGCGCCTTGTCGAGGCGGGCCAGATCCTCCAGCAGCGGATGCTCCTGACGGCAGGGCGCGCACCAGGAGGCGAAAATGTTGACCACGCTGACCTGGCCGAGCAGATCCGCGCGCGAAACGCCGGGAACCGGTGCGCCGTCGCCGCCGCGCAGGTCGGCGACCGGCGGCAGCGTGAACTCCGGCGCCGGCTTGTCGATCAGCGCGGAGGGAACCTGGGACGTGTCCTTGCCCGACAGGAGCTGCACCAGGAACAACACCGCAAGAAGCGCGAACACCACCAGCGGCAGAAGCGCCATCAGCGGAATGCGGCGGCGCGGCGCGGGCGAGTGCGGAACCGTGTCTTCGCTCATGATCCGCTCTCCCGGGCGTCTGCGCTCCGGGCGCGGGCGGAGCGACGGGTCACGCCCTGCGCCTCCATCGCCGCCAGCCGGGCGCGCAGCCGCGATCCGTCGGCGAGGATCCAGACGAAGAGCGCGCCGATCACCACAAGCGTGACGACGTAACAGGCGATGATGAAGCCCGCATGGGGGCCGAGTTCGAGGAAATCGGTCATTCGGCCGCCTGCGGGGTTGCCACGCCGACGCGCGCGCTCGCGGCCTGGAGCTGCATGGTGCGCAAGCGCCGGCGCAGGATCTCGTTGCGCATCGCCATCAGGTGCATCACGAAAAACAAAAGGGTAAAGGCCAGCGCCATCACCAGAAGCGGCCAGAGGATCGTCGGGTGGATCGTCGGCCCGTCCATGCGGATCACGCTCGCGGGCTGATGCAGCGTGTTCCACCAGTCGACGGAAAACTTGATGATCGGCAGGTTGATGGCGCCGACGAGGGTCAGCACCGCCGCCGCCTTGCCGGCGCGGATCGGGTCCTCGATGGTGCGCCACAGCGCGATCAGCCCGAGATACATGATGAACAGCACCAGCACCGAGGTCAGCCGCGCGTCCCAGACCCAGTAGGTGCCCCACATCGGCTTGCCCCAGAGCGAGCCGGTGATCAGCGAGATCAGCGTGAAGGCGGCGCCGATCGGGGCGGCCGCCTTGGCCGAGACATCGGCCAGCGGATGCTTCCAGATCAAGGTGCCGAGCGAGGAGATCGCCATCACCGAATAGCACATCATCGCAAGCCAGGCGGCCGGCACATGCAGATACATGATCTTCACCGTGGCGCCCTGCTGGTAATCGTCGGGCGCGACGAAGAAGGTCATGTAGAGACCGACAGCGAAGGCGATCACGCACGCTGCGGCAAGCCACGGCAACAGGCGCGCGGAAAGCGCCAGGAAGCGGGTCGGATTGGCAAGGTCGAGAATGGCCATGATGTATTTCTAGTGGCGCGCGGCCAGCCTTTCAATGCAAGACGCGACACGCGCGGCCGGATGCCGCGTCAGTCGCTGGAAAATCGCAGCGCCATCGCCGCCGCCACCGGCCCGACGACCGCCGAAATCAGCGTCAGCGCGGCCAGCAGCAGGAAGGGCGTCAGGAAGGGCGTCGGCTCCGTGACGGCCGCCCCGGACGCACTGACCCCAAAAATCAGCACCGGAATGGAGAAGGGCACGACGAGCACCGCCAGGAGCAGCCCGCCCCGGCGCAGCGACACGGTGAGCGCGGCGCCGATCGCGCCGATCAGCGTCAGCGCCGGCGTTCCGACCAGAAGCGTCAGCGCCACCGCGCCGATCGCCAGCGGTTCGAGATTGAGAAAGATCGAGAGAACCGGCGCGGAGAGCACAAGCGGCAGGCCGGTGCCGACCCAATGCGCCAGACATTTGACCAGCACCAGCACTTCCAGCGGGCGCCCGGCCATCAGCATCAGATCGAGCGACCCGTCGTCGCGGTCGGCCTGGAACAGCCGGTCGAGGCCGAGCAGCGTGGCAAGCAGCGCGCCGATCCACAGGACCGCCGGCCCGATCAGCGCCAGCAGGTTGAGATCCGGCCCGACGCCGAAGGGAATGACGGTGATGACGGCGAGAAAGAACAAGACGCCGATCAGCGCCCCGCCGCCGACCCTGAGCGACAGGCGCAGCTCGCGCAGGAAGAGGGCGCCCATCCAGCCGCTCATGCCGGCGCCTCGAGGCGCAGCGTGCCGACCTCGGCAAGCGGCATTGTCTGGTGGGTGGCGGCGACGATCATGCCGCCTGCGGCGAGATGATCGCTCATCAGCTCGCCGAGCCGGGCTTCCGACGCCGCATCGAGCGCCGACGTCGGCTCGTCGAGCAGCCACACGGGCCGCGCGACGACCAGAAGCCGGGCGAGCGCCAGCCGGCGCCGCTGTCCGGCGGACAGATAGGCGGCCGGCAGATCGCCCGCGTGATCGATGCCAAGCGCCTCGAGCGCCTCGATCGGCGTCATCGGCTGCCACCGCGCACCGGTTCGCCCGGGCGCGAGAAACGATGTCCAGAAATCGAGATTTTCCAGAACGCTCAGCGCCGGCTTCAGCGCGTCGAGATGACCATAGTAGTGGCAATGCTCGCCGGCGCTCAGTTCCGGATCGCCATCCTCGATGCGAATGCTGCCGGAGGCCGGCTGCACCAGACCGGCGAGCACGCGCAGCAGGCTCGACTTGCCAACCCCGTTCGGACCCGTGACGGCAAGTGCCCGGCCGGCCTCCAGCGTCAGCGCGAGATCGGAGAACACACGGCGTCCGCCGCGTTCGCAAGACAGGTTTTCGGCAACAAGACGCATGGTCATCCAGGTCCGGACGGCGCGCGATGCGCACCGGGATGTTTCGCATCGCACGGCCGGCTATCCGGGATCAAGCGCGAATGCGGCCGGGACCGGGCGACGGCCTATCCCATTTGCCGAGGCGAAACCCGTCGCACGGCGCTGGCACCGCGCTGCAAAATTCGTTATACGGGCGCCAACACGCGCGCGGACCGGACACCGGATCACGCTGCGCGCCAAGAGTTTTCTAGCGCACGTGCGCGGCCACAGCGCCGGCCGCGACGAGATACGAAGGGATGGCCAGCCGTGACCAAATCGCTCGACAGTTTCAAAGCCAGGAAGACGCTGAAGGTCGGTGACAAGACCTACACGTATTTCTCGATCCCCGAAGCCGAGAAGAACGGTCTGGAAGGCGTGTCGCGCCTCCCGTACTCGCTGAAGGTGGTTCTGGAAAACCTCCTGCGCTTCGAGGACGGCCGCACGGTGACAAAGGCCGACATCCGCGCCTGTGCCGAATGGCTGGTGACGCGCCAGTCCAGCCACGAGATCTCCTACCGCCCGGCCCGCGTGCTGATGCAGGATTTCACCGGCGTTCCGGCGGTGGTCGATCTGGCTGCCATGCGCGATGCCGCCGTCAAGCTCGGTGGCGACCCGAAGAAGATCAACCCGCAGGTGCCGGTCGACCTGGTCATCGACCACTCGGTGATGATCGACTATTTCGGCACCAAGGACGCCTTCAAGAAGAACGTCGAGCTTGAGTACGAGCGCAA
>MDTG01295032.1_pt1 | contig 10338 bp, 8 predicted proteins | sample 811421 | NCBI WGS metagenome assembly MDTG01 (sample SAMN05326645, study PRJNA326480) | marine metagenome | isolation source: seawater | place: Pacific Ocean: South East | collected 2011
AAGCCTTATGGTAATCCAAAACACAGCCTGATAAGAATCCCTCAGGTGTAACTGTAAAACTTCCAAACGGCTGAAAACAAACACCTGCATGCTCACGACCTCTAATATTTTTTTCACGAACTTCACCAATTTCGTTATTTTCTGGCATAGTGCCACAAGAATTATTCATTAAATGTGGATCCCATCCATCTATATAAGGGGAAACTAAATTTTTTAATTTTTCTGTTTCCGGACTATTCTCAAAAGTTTCAACCATCGTGACATAAATCTTTAAATCTATTTTATTTTTTTTTCTAAACTCACTTACCCATTGAAGATTTTTAATCACTCTCTCAAAATCATTTTTTCCATGAATTTTTTCATAAGTTTCAGACGTTCCACCATGAATTGAAAATTTTATACTATCTAATCCATTATTTATTGCTTTCTCCATTCTTTTGGGGGTACATGCGGCACCATTAGTGGTGATATAAACATAAGTGTATCCTATTTTTTTTGCATACTTTATGAAATCCTCAAGATTTTTATTTAAAAAAGGTTCGCCAGTAGCATAAAGACCTACTGAATTCGACCCCTCCTTTTGAGCCTCCTCTAAAATTCTATATACTAAATTTGGATCTGCATTTTTTTTATTCGCCATTTTTCTGTTCGAACAAAAACTACATGTATGATTACACAATGATGTAATGTCAATTAAGAATTCTTTTGGAAACGGTGGTATTAAAGAGTATTCAACTCTTTTTGCTTCCTCTTTTCTGTTTAAAATTTCATTATTTTTGTTTGACATAATTTTTATTTTATAGCGAGATATCCCTCAAAGCATATATATTTAAATATAATCAAAATATCTTTAAATCCAGCTCTTTTGAGCAAACCTATATTACCGTTGGTCGAAAATGGCTCAAGAACACCTCTCAAACTTTGAGTTTTAATTGTAATTTCTTCATAATTATATCCTTTATCTAATTTAAAATCATTATATGTGCCAGTTAAAATATCTTGAAATCTTGCATCTGGACCTCTAACTTTTTCAAATAAAAAGAACGCTCCACCCCAATTTAAACTATTATAAATTTTTTTGTAAATTTGTTGTCTTTTGGAAGGATGAATAAATTGAATTGTATAAACACTACTTATCATATCATTTTTTGGAAGTTTAAAATTTTCAATTTTTTTATTTATAAATTTTATATTTTTTTTTTTTATTTTTTTTTTACTAGCTTTCACCATTTCTTTTTCAGACTCAATTCCTATATACTTAACCTTTTTTTTAATATTATGTCTTTCATTTAAAGATTTAATCAATGTTCCAGTCGAAGAACCTATGTCAATAATTTTACTATCATCTTTTATAAAATAGTCAGACATTTTAATTATTAAATCATGAGCCTTGTCATACAAAGGTACACTGCTAGATACATGTTTGTCGAAAACTTTTACAACTGACTTGTCAAATTTCCAATTTGATCTTGTTGTTTTTATTTGATCACCAGCTAATTTCTTTTTATTTTTCATTTTTACCAATTATTTCAAAAAATGGTGAATTCGTTTGCTCTACTTTTCCAAAATATCTAAACATTTGTTTAATATATGTATCTTCAAATTTATGTATATCAAAATATAATTTTTTAAAGTTGCTTAAATTATAATCTAAAATTGATATATTGTTATTATATTCATTATGAGAATAAAATCTATTAATAAAAAAAATATATTTTGTATTTTTTAAAATTTCACTATCAAAATAATTTTTAAAGTTTTTTTCACCCATCTCACCAAATGAAAAAAAGTTTGTAACCAAATCAACACTTGAGATTTTTAATTTATCATAGTGATCACAAGGACATAAAAAAAAATCAAAATCTTTTACTGTTTTTTCGTTAAGATTTTTTAAATTTTTATGGAAAAATTCTAATGAAGAAACATTTTTATTTTGCAAACTTGACTTTAAAAAGTATTGAGCAGCAATTAATTGTTCTGAAAATTCTACAAGTACATAAGTACCTTTAAAATTTAGTTTACTTAGCATATAACCTAAAATTCCGTATCCACCTCCAATATCAATTATTAAAGAGTCTTCTTGATTTAAAATTTCATACAAATATTCTTTTATTAAATAAGTATAATGAATATTATGTAACCACCTTTTATTGAATTTAATTCCATTATGCTTAATAAAATAAGGATTGCCTATTTCTAAAAACTTTAAATCATTTTCAATAAGTTTTTTTTCCTCATCATTCAATAAATAATATTTTTGTAAAATAGATTTAAATATTAAATTTTTATATGGAATAAGTCTATCAAGACAAGAAATATTGAACCTTGGATTTTCGTTTATTAATAATTGTTTTCTTCTAAAATTGACGATGACATTTTCTAAGTTTTTTTGAAATAAATTTTGACTTTTATTTGCTCGGCTAGTCCAAATATCATCTTTATTTTCTTTACTTAATAAATTATTTTCTCTTAAAAAAATTAAATCTTTAATGCTTTCATTTAATGATGTATTCATACATTTAATATGTGTGGATTTATATTCATTTATGATACAAAAATCGATCAAAAAAAAGCGCAATCTTCTTTAAATACAATGATTCATCGAGGGCCTGATCAACAAAGGTCATCATTAGATAACAATCTTTTTATGGGATTCAACAGATTGGCAATACAAGATCTTAGTTCGAATGCAATGCAGCCAATGTATGAAAATTTAAATCAAAATGAAATTTATTTGATGTTTAATGGTGAGATTTATAACTTTTTAGAATTAAAAAAGAAAAATTCAAAAATAAATAAACTTAATTATAAATCAAATAGTGATACAGAAGTAATTTTAAAATTATATGTCACTCACGGAATTGAAAAAACTTTAGAATTATTAGATGGAATGTTTGCTATATGTTTGTATGACAAAAAAAATAAAAAAGTTTTTATAGCGAGAGATTTATTTGGACAAAAACCATTATATTACTATCAAAAAAAAAACTTATTCATAATTTCTTCTGAAATTAAAGGAATATCATCATATATTGATAATATTGAACCAGATTTTTTTGGATCATTAAATCCAATTTTGCAAACTGGTACTCCTGCTTCTAATTTGACAATGTTTAAAGATATAAAAAGATTATTACCAGGGGAAATTCTTACTTTTGATTTAAAAACAGAAAAAATATTTAAAAAAAAATTTCTTAAAATAAAAAATCTTATAAATCAAAATGATTATAATAGATTAAAATCTATAAATGAAACTGAGCTTTTACAAGAATACACTTCAACACTTTCAAAGACCGTAAAAGATCATGCTATTTCAGATTCTCCTATAGCTGTTGCAGCGAGTTTAGGTTTAGATTCAACTGTTATAATGGAGTTGTTGTCAAAAAATTACAATAAAAAGATTAATTGCATATCATATATATCTGATGAAGATAAAAAAATATTTAACAATGATGATATCAAAAAATATTTTTCTAAAGTAAATCATTTTCATTTTGATGAAACTAAAAAAGAATTTTTAGAAAATTTAATTTATTCAACTTATTATAGTGAAGGAATTGGTAGAGAAGATAATATGATCCTTTCTGAAATTTCTAAAATTGCAAAATCAAATAATATAAAAGTTCTTTTAACAGGTGATGGTGCTGATGAATTATTTGGCTCTATAGATTATCAGCAAAAATTTTATTTTAATTCAATAGGTTTTCATAATAAATGGTTAAGAAGAATGAATTTGGCTTTAAAAAATTATTTTCCATTATTGTTTAATATTTTCACATATTATTCACCGAAAAATGAAGGATATTTTATATACCCTAATCATTTATCCTCTCTAGAATTAACGTCAAACTTACTTCTTTACAAAGGTAATAGAAAATTAGAATTTGAAGAATGTTTGGAAACATATTCCTTTGTGCAAAATAATAGTGAAAAAAATTATCATTCGATAATATTAGATGATCTTAACACAAGATTTCAAAGATTTTTGAATAGATCGGACAGCTACGGCATGCAAAATTCAGTGGAAGTAAGATTGCCATATTTAGGAAAAGAATTTGTTAAACTATGTTTAAATACTCCTATCAAAAGAAAAACAATACAAAAATTTTTTTCGTTAGAAAAAAAATCTCTAATAAAAAAAATTGCAAAAAAAATAAATATTCCAAAGAAAATAATTTATAGAAATAAAGTTGGAACAGATTTTCTTAAAAAGAATTATTATGAAAAATTAATTTTAAAAGAAGAATTTAAATTTCTATCCGAAATTTTTAAAATAAAACCATCTAAGTTAAGAAATGTCTTATTAAATAATAATTTTAAATTTTTATCTAGAGAACTCTTCTCATTTCTCTCGGCTGAGGCTTTATTCAAAATGTATGTAGATAAAGAAAAGCCAGAAAATCTTTCTGAAAAATATAGAGAATTAATTAATAATTAATCAAAAATCTTTAGAAAAATTACTTAAAATCCATTTTTTTACTTGTGATGAACTCATCCAATTATTATTAACGTCTGATACGTATTGGAAACCTAATTTAACTTTTTTTCCATTTTTAATTCTAGATTTATCCAAACTCCAATTATTTATGGATGGTAAAATTTTAAAATAATTTTTATAACTAAAAGTATATCTTGAATCATCTTGACTTATCATAACTTCGTTTATTTTTTCTCCAGGTCTTATTCCAATAATTTTGATTTTTTTGTTTGGATTAATTGCTTTAGCAATATCAATTATTTTTACAGAGGGATTTTTTTCTACATAAATTTCACCTCCTTGCATATCATCAAATACATTCCATACTAGTTTTACAGCTGATTCCAAATTAGTCATAAATCTTGTCATTTTTTTATCTGTAATAGTAAAAAAATTTTTTTCTTTATTTTGTGATAATAAAAATGGAATAATTGACCCTCTTGAACCCATTACATTACCATATCTTACAATAGAAAATTTAGTTTTGTTAAATCCTGAATAACCATTACCAGCTATAAAGAGTTTGTCAGATGCTAACTTTGTTGATCCATACAAATTTACAGGATTAACTGCTTTATCAGTTGATAGAGCAACCACTTTCTTGATTTTTCTATTAATACAATTATCGATAATATTCATTGCACCGATTATATTTGTTTTTACTGTTTCAAATGGATCGTATTCTGCTGTTGGAACAATCTTTAAAGCTGCAGCATGAACTACACAGTCAATTCCATCAAGAGCTCTATTTAATCTCTCTTTATCTCTTACATCGCCAATAAAAAATCTAATTCTTTTTTCATTTTTATATTTTTTACTCAACTCCCACTGTTTCATCTCATCCCTAGAAAAAACAACAATTTTTTTTGGATTAAATTTTTTCAATGTCATTTCTAAAAACTTTTTTCCAAAAGATCCTGTGCCACCTGTAATTAAAATATTTTGTCCAGATTTCATTTTTTATTTAATACATTATTTTTATTTTTCTTCAAACAAACAATTATCTATATATTTAAAAGGATTTAAAGAAACTAATTTATTTTTAATAGGTTTGAGATATTTTATTTTTGCTTTAGAAAATTGAATTTCATCAATAAACTTATTTTTGCTTATAAATTCAATTTCTTTTTTTTTAAAATATCTCAATATTAACTTTTTTACATTAATACTTTTTCCTGATCCTACATCATAAATTCCAGATAAATTTTTTTCTATAAAAAATTTATATATCATAATTAAATCATCTATATGAATAAAGTCTCTATAACTATCTTTCTTTGAAAAGATTTTAAATTTTTTTTTATTTTTTTTAAAATTAATTATTTTGGTAATTAGGGAATTTTTTTCTTTTGGTCCATAAATGTTAAAAATTCTCGAAATAATTACTTTACATTTTAAATTTTTTTTATGTGAAATTAGCATTTTCTCCATTAAATACTTTGATGCAGCATAAATGCTTTTATTGTTATCATATCTATTAATATTTTTATCATTGAAATTAATTCCATAAACAGAAGAAGAACTAGACAATATAAAAGTTTTTATTTTTATTTTCTTTTTAAGAATATAATTTATAAAATTATTAAATGATATAATATTCTTATCAATTATTGCTGAATAGTCTTCAGTAGTATTTAATTTTGAAATAGGAAAGGAATGGTTATAAATTATATTAATTGTTTTTTCTTTATTTATTAATTTATTTACGCGAGATATTTCCTTTGTAGAAAATACATGTGAATTTGAAAAGTTTTTTTTTAAATTTGAAGAAATATAACTTCTTTTACCTATGATTATTGTCGTTATCATTATTAGTATTATTTAATATTTTATTTATTTTACTTTGAAAAGAAGAATTTTTATCAATTTTTAAATATCGATTTATAATATTTTCCCAATCACCTAAATTATCAGATTTTCTTAAATATCTATTCATTTTAAAAATTGATATTCTTTTTAAAGCTTTTTCTAAATTGGAAAATTCTATATTTTTTTTAAACAACTTATCTAAATTCGATTTATACTTTTTTTCATTTATAAATATATTTCTTTTACCAACAATTGCAGCTTCAAGAGATGTCGTTGCTCCATATTTTTCTGATACTGTTATATCTGAAAGCAATGCTACCATCATTGGCATTACTATGTTTCTATTGCTCAGACTTTTTAAATATAATTTTTCACTTAATATTTGTTTTGATGTAAGATGATTAAACTCAATAAATCTTCCTGATTTAATTGCCTTGTCTATATGCTGATTTTTAAACAATAAAATACTAGGAATATTTTTTAAAAATTGAGTCTTTACCAAAATACAAAACCCAGGATTTTGTAATACAAATTTTGCTAATATAGTATAATTTTTTTCCATATCAGAAATTGTTGTTAAAGACCAGTTATCGTCATCACAATTTTCATCAAAATAACCAATGACAAATTTATTGTTTAAATTAAATTTTTTTTTATAAACCTCAATATTGGTTTTATATTTATTGATTAATGATGAATATAAGTATCCTGTTGAGTATATGTTAACTGGTCTACCAAATGAATTAAAAAATATTTTTTTGAAATAATTTGAAAATATAAACATGTGATTTACATTTGTGGACATAATTGGATTTGCCTTTCTTATAAACGAATATTGATAAGAAATTGTCTCAAATTTTATAAATTTTCTTAATAGATTGACTGTTTCAGATAAAATATTTGTTGAAGATGTAGTGATATAATATTTTATATTATAGTAAAAAAATATTGGATAAATTTTTTTACTAAGATAATGAATATTTTTTATATGATAAATAAATCCTTTATATTTATTTTTAATTTCAATATCAAAATATATGATTTTAAATAATCGACTCAATTCACATTGAATTTTTTTGTTACGTTTAAAAAAAAAAAAATTATTATTATTTAAAAAATAAAATTTTTTTTTATCAAAGTTATTGATTGATTTTTTATTTAAAATAATGTTTTTTTTGTCTTTTTTTTTTATAAAGAAAAAATCTGATCTAAATTTTTCAACTAAGTTTATTTTATTTTCAATATCGAATAAAATTGATTTAATTTTTTTTTTTTTTTATCAAAACCAAATTTGAAAAAATCAAATTAATTAAATCAAATATTAAATTTTTAAAGATATATTTAAGTGAAGATAATTTAACATAGTTCAATTTGTTTCTAATTTTAATTTTATATTTTTTTTCGAGATAACTTTTAACTTCAAGATCATTTAGATCAAAAAAAAAAGTTTTTTTACCTGAAATAAATAAATTGACTGTTTCAATCTTAAGAACTTTTTCAATTAATTGATTATAAATATATCTTGAAAAAATTAAATTAATTTCATTATTAAAGATTTTTTTATTGATTTGTATCACATTTTTATTTTTAATAAATTTTCTAAGCATTTCTTTCGAATATTTGATTACTATCTTATCAACATAAAAATGAATGTTTTGGTTTTTTACAAATATTTTTGAAGTTTGAAAATCTATAAATTTACAATTTTTTTTTCTTTCAATGAAAATTTTTTTTAAACTATCGTTCTTTTTGTTCAAAAAAAAATAAAATTGATTTTTGGAAAATAAAACTTTTAAAAAAATAAAAAAATTGAATTCAAAATATACATATTTCATTTTAACTTTCTAAATTAGAATATATTGTTTCATGAAGTAATAAGGCGAATAAGTCATTTATTTCTTGTCCGCTAACTTTTTGTTTGTTCAAATATTTAGAAGATATATAATTTATATAATTTAAATTAAAATATCTTTTATCTAATATCTTTATAAATTTTTTTTTTTTAATTTTTTTTAAGAAAATTTTTTTAAAAGCTGAATTATACATCAATTCAATATTGTGATTAAAACTACGATCTATATCATAAAGATAAGAGTGTGGTCCAGACTGTAAGTGAAATGGATAATCCATTTTATTTTTAAGCATATTTTTTAGTGGCATTTTTGTATTTTCAAAATCAAGCCCCCTACCAAATCTTTCAGGCATTATTGATAATATTTTGATAATTTTTCTATCTAAAAACGGTAGATGACCAGTCAATCCATGATAATCACAAGTTTTTTCAAAAGAAATAACTGTAGAACCTTGCCAATGAAAAACGTTGTAGAGATTTAATAATGTAGAATATATGTTTTTAGGTTTTAAATTTTTGATTGAAAATTTAAAAATTTCTTTATTTAAAATACTGTTTTCATATTTTTTTTTACCTTCATTCGTAAGAAAATTAAGACTATTATTTTTTACAAATGGCAATCTTGAAGGTCTTAAAAAAAAACTTAACAGAAAAAGAGTGTTTATTTTTTTTTTATTTTTTGGAATTTTTTCAAATTCTAATCCTTTATTTAAATTTTTAAATAAATTGAATACAGGGTCATTATTTGTATCTTGATTAGAATACACGTAACTTAGGAAAGTTGGTCCAAAAAGATAAGAATTCATTTTATCACTGTATTCTCTAAAATTATAAGAAGCAGGGTGATATATAGATACGTATTGACTAAATCCTAAGTTGTGTGCTCCATCACTAATTTCACCACAAAATACACTACAATTTGTTCCAAATTTTGATTTCACATATTTTGCTAAATACCAATGATTTATTGAAGTAATACTAGCTAGTTGATTGTTATGTAAAAATCTAAATAAATCGGTATCGTTGGTCTTATTTAATCTGAAATAATCAAAATCAGTAATATATAATTTAATTTTGAAGTATTTACAAATTTTTTTTGCTCTTTCTATTTCAAACTTATTTGCAATTAGTTTTTTTGAGTATTTCATATTACCAATTACACACCTAATACTATTTCGTTTACCTAACTTAATAAGACCAGCAAGTATTGACGTTGAGTCCCAGCCTGAAGATAAATAAATTACATTAAGAAATTTATGAGATTTAAATTTTAAAGAATTTAAAAATGCACTACTATAATTGTCAATTTCATTTTTTCCAAAATTTTCATATATATCTAAGGGAACAAATTTCTTATTTTTAACAAATAATTTATTATTATCTAATATAATCGTTTGATTAAAGGAACCTCTTTGAATATTTGAATATATTGTGTCTTCTTTAAAAGGTCTATTACCATAGATTGATAATGAATGTGAGATAGAGTTATTATTAATTCTTTTTATTATAGATTTTTTTTTGATAAACGGTTCAAGGCTCGAGGAAATTAAAATTTCTTTTTTCTTAAAATAAAAAATTTCATATCTTTTATAGTAGTCAGTTAATATTTTTATTTTTTTATTATCTAATATCTTAATTATTAGAAATTTTCCATCTAAAGTATCTGTCTTATCTTTATTGATTATTTCAAATAATTTATTTTTCTTAAGTAAGTTTAAATTTAGTTCTTTATCATAATAACCATTAATATTTCCAAAAATATAAAATATATTATTCTTAAATTTAATCTCTTTAGTTTTTGATTTATTTAAAAAAATGAAATTTTTCTTGACACTAATTTTTTTATAAATTTTTGAACTTAATTCAAGTTTTACATCATTACTAATTACAAAGTCTAAATTCATCAAAATTATTTATATTGTATTTTTATAGTACTAATTTAATCTATAAAAACCTTTATAAGCTAATTTAATTTTTTTTGTAAATTTTATTTTTTTATTTATCACTTTGGAAATATATTCAAAAGATTTATCTAAAGCTTTTTCGTATTGATCTATTATTTTGTCAGAATGACTTATTGAGATCATTACGGTATTATTTGACAAGAATCCATATCTTAACATTTGATATGTCAATAAACTTTTGAGGTAGTTTGAATTCTTATAATCAAAAATAAAATTACAAATAGAGTCGATTCCAG
>MDTG01356520.1_pt1 | contig 10338 bp, 15 predicted proteins | sample 811421 | NCBI WGS metagenome assembly MDTG01 (sample SAMN05326645, study PRJNA326480) | marine metagenome | isolation source: seawater | place: Pacific Ocean: South East | collected 2011
ATATAGAAAGAAAAAGATTTATCAAGAATAGGTTATCTTGTAAATATTGTGCATTTTATAGAACTAAACATTGTACTTGAGGTATAAATGAGTGAAGAAATCAAAAAGACTAAAGTCTTTGTTATAGCAGACCATCCGTTTGCACCGTCCGGGGTTGGTACACAAACCCGATATATGATCGAGGCCCTTTTGGCTACTGGAAGATACAGATTTATATGTTTTGGAGGTGCTCTAAAACACCCAGACTATAGGCCACAGAAAACCGATGAATATGGTGATGATCTTATCGTTATTCCTGTAGATGGATACGGAACACAGGAACAGGTTAGATCGCTAATATGGCAAGAAAAACCTGATATTATGTGGTTTATGACTGATCCACGTTTTTATGATTGGTTATGGAACATGGCTAACGAAATCCGTCCACTTATGCCTATGGTCTATTATCATGTTTGGGATAATTATCCTTATCCTAAATTTAATCAAACATCTTATGAATCTAATGATGTAGTACTTACAATCTCTAAGGTAACAGATGATATAGTTAAAAATGTTGCCCCAGATGTTGATAGAAAGTATATACCCCACGCAGTAAACAATAAAGATTTTAAAGTTTTTTCTAAAGACAAAATTAAACAAATTCGAGATACTCATATTGGACCCAATAGTGATGATATGTTTGTGTGTTTTTGGAACAACAGAAACGCTCGCCGTAAGCAACCGGGATCTCTAATTTGGTGGTTTAATGAATGGGCCGAAAAGGTTGGTCCTGATAAAGTGCGCCTAATTATGCATACTGATCCAGCTGATCAACAGGGGCAAGATTTACAAGCCATTTTACATGAACTTGACGCATTAGATGGTAGGATTCAAATATCCAGAAACAAAGTAGAAGCTTCAGATCTAGCTGTTTTCTATAATATGGCAGACTGTACTATTAATATATCAGACGCCGAAGGATTTGGTTTAGCTACTTTAGAATCTTTAGCCTGTGGGACACCTATTATCGTTAATATGACAGGTGGATTACAGGAACAAGTAACCGATGGAAAAAATTGGTTTGGTATTGGTATTGAGCCATCCTCCAAAGCTATTATAGGGTCGCAGCAAGTTCCTTATATTTATGAAGATAGAATTAGCAAAGAGGATTTTCATGCTGCTTTGGACAAGATGTACGAGATGTCCAAAAAAGACAGAGACACAATGGGCCGGATGGGATCAGAGCACGTTAATAAAAATTATAATTTTGATACCTTAGTTACTGAGTGGGTTGAGACTATGGATAATATTAGCAATAAATTTGGATCTTGGGGCACACGAAAAGGTTATAGCCGATGGAATCTAGAAGAGATAATGTAGAAAAATATTTATGTGCTCATTGTAGAGTTGGAATAGTACGCACTCTGCCATCAGAGTGCCCAGAATGCCAAAGATTATTAAACAAAAAAATAAATAATAAAGAGGAAAATAATGAAACCAAAAATTCTTGTTAGGGGACCATGCTTAACACAATCTGGCTATGGTGAACACACTCGTATGATTATTAGGGCTCTTAAAACCAGAGAGGCTGACTATGATATTTTTATTGTACCTGTAGGGTGGGGCCACACTGGCTGGCAGCATGAGGACACAGAAGAAAGAAAATGGCTTGATAAAATTATAAACAAAACAAAAATGGCAATTGCTAACAAAGTTATTTTTGATGTTTCACTTCAGGTGTCAATACCTAATGAATGGCAACAGTTGGCACCTATTAATATAGGTGTTACAGCTGGTATTGAAACAACTAAGGTTGCTTATCCTTGGGTTGAGATCGGCAATAATATGGATAAAATTATTATTACGTCTCAACATTCTAAAAATGTATATACTGACACCGTATATAACGCCACATCTCCTGACGGCGTAGAAGTGCAGATGAGGCTTAACACTCCAGTTGAAGTAATTAACTACCCAGCTAAAGGGGTAAAAGAAAAGCCTCTACCAATTAAACTAAAACATGATTTTAATTATATTTTTGTTGGCCAATGGGGTCCTCGAAAAAATATTGACAATATGATAAAATGGTGGCTTGAAGAAAATTGGTCAGAACAGGTAGGCCTTGTTTTAAAGGTTAGTCACGCAAAAAATAATTTATATGACAAGAAACACACCATGCATAGAATTAAAAGCATTTGCGATAGCATGAGTCTAGATCCTGAAGATAGAGAATGTAAAGTGTATTTAATTCATGGTGACCTCACTGAACAAGAAATGAATGCATTATACAATCACAAAAAAATTAAATGTATGGTATCAATTACACACGGTGAGGGATATGGTCTGCCCCTGTTTGATTTTGCTCAAACAGGCAAGCCAATTGTTGCAACAGAATGGTCCGGACATTTAGACTTCTTAACTTCTAAAAATGAGAAAGGTAAGGTAACCAACCATTTCTTACCTGTCTCATACTCAATGGTACCAATCCCCGATCAGGTTGTATGGGATAATGTCCTGATTCAAGGCTCAATGTGGGCTGAACCACATGAGGGTTCATTCAAACATAGAATTAGGCAAGTAAGAAAAAATAAAAAGTGGCTTGAGAGATCGCAAAAAAATGTAGATCGATTAATGAAAGACTTTTCCGAAGACAAAATATACTCACAAGTTTGTAATGTGATTGACGATTGTGTGAATAAAACCCAAGACCTTTCAGTAATGGAACTTTAGATGAAGATTTTAATTATCGGCACACCGCGTCAAGCAACGTTAAACGTTGGGTCTAATGGTTTGGGCCGTCACATATATGACTTTATTGAACAATTTGTTAAGCAAAAGTGTGATGTGACAACCATTCTGCATGAAGATTCAAAACTAGAATGGGACACAGTTAAACAGAAAAACTTTACTGAGCTATCAACGCTTAATAAAATTTATAAGTTTATTTTAGATAATAAATTTGACGTTGTATTAGATAATTCACATTTTCACACACTAAGCAAATCATACCCAGAATTGCCTGTAGTTAATTTTATACATGATGAAGAGTGTAGATATATGCCAACTAATACTATATTAGGCAATAAACATCAACTACAGTCTTATCCTGAAGGTAGGGTTTTTCGAACTGGAATAAATTTTAATAAGTACTCACTATATCCTTTGAAGAAAGATTATTATTCTTTTTGTGGTAAGATAGAACGTAGAAAGGGTTGGGATTTGGCATTGAGTGCAACTCAAAGATGTAAAATCAAAACAATATTTGCTGGACCTAACACCGAGGGTTTTGCACAAAATATACCTAATTGGATTGGCGAGATTCGTGATCACAAGAGGTTTTGTGATTTTGTTGGAAATTCTAAGGGGCTATTCTACCCCAGCAGAGCAGATGCAGGTGGTATGGGAATATGGGAAGCAGCCGCACTAGGAACGCCCACACTAACCACAGCAGACTCAGGGGCTAGGTGTAACGTTATACACGGTAAGACAGGCTATGTGGCCAATTCTTTTGATGAGTTGTGTGAATCAGTATATAAAGTAAGTGATTTAGACCCTAAACAAATTAGAGAAGAAGCAAGATTAATGTGGGATCTAAATTATAACTTTAAAAATATATTTAAACAGTTAGAAAATTTCTGCAATGGAGAAAGGTGGTAAAATGATTGATTGTAGAGGATCGTATATAAAAAATGTAGTAGATACACTTAATTTGGGTAGTTATCTTGAGATAGGTTTAAGCCATAATCCACTAGCCCCATATCGTATGATTGATATAGAGAACAAAACATCTATTGATATGGATAAAACCACAGAACCAGACTACCTGATGTCCTCGGATGTATTCTTTAATAGACTGAAAAAAGGCAAAACAGAGTTTGCAGCTGACCATAAATGGGATGCAATTTTCATCGATGGTGATCATATGGCCCCACAAGTATATAAAGATTTGTGCAACTCATTCGACCACTTAACCGATAAGGGCATTATTTTTATGCATGATGTTCTTCCGTGGAGTTATTACATGACTATTGAATCACCGGTAGGTCCGACTCCAGCGACTTGCCAAGACGCTTGGAAAGTATTAGAATATTGTCTAAAGTACAGAGAAGATATGAACGTATGTACAATTGAAGAGAATGGTGGTGGCCTAGGCGTTATAACAAAAAATCTAGGATCTGTTAGACCAATGCTACCTAAAGAACACAATCAATTTTTTCAATATAAAGAATACGAAAAAAACAAAACTGTAAACATGAACACAATTAAACAAGATTATATTTTTGATTGGATTAAGGACCCAACCTATAATTATGATGATGAAATATAAAGACTTCCATGACAAAGGTTATCAAATATTTTCTAATGTGTTATCCATACAGGAAACAAGACATTATAAACTTAGATTAGTAGACGTGTATAAAGATCAGGTTTCAGAATTTGGTGCAGAGAATCTTAAAAAAACAGGCGAAGAGAATATTGTTAGATCGCCATTTTTATACGATGATGAATTTAAACACATATTCTACAACACTTTTACACAACGCGTAGTTAGTGATATATTAGGTGAACATGCAATATTGAGCTTACAAAATGGAATTAGAGTAGTTGGTAATCAAGAACATCACCAAAGTTTTTATCATCGTGATATAATTCATCAAAACTTTACTTCCTCTAGGCCTTTAGCAATAAATTTATATTATTGTCTAGATGATTATACTGAAGAAAATGGCGCGACAACCTTTATACCCTCCAGTCACAAACACGAAAGTGTCTTATTTGAAAAGGGTGAAACACCAAATATAAAAGCTGGATCTGTTATTTTATTTAATTCAATGACTTATCATAAGGCGGGTACTAACAAAACTAATTTTGATAGGTGTGGAATTAATAATATGTACACACTACCTTTTCTTAAGCAACAAATAAACTACCCATATTTTTTAAAAGACAAAACAGAAGATCCAAAATTAAATCGCTTATTAGGGTTTGAAAGTAGAGAATACTTAAGTGTTAAACACTTTAGAAATTATCGTTTAAGCAGGTGTTCAACATGAGTAACAAGGTTATTATAACACAATCAAATTATATACCGTGGAAAGGCTACTTCACAACAATGAAGGAAGCGACTCACATTGTTTTATATGATGACGCTCAGTACACCCGTAGAGACTGGAGAAACAGGAATAAGATAATTACTCCTAATGGGCCAGATTGGCTATCTATACCAATTGATGTAAAGGGAAAATATCATCAAAAAGTAAACGAAGCAAAAGTTAAAGACTTAAATTGGTCTACTAGCCACTGGAATAAAATCACTTATAACTACAAGAAGGCCCCTCATTTTAATAAATACTCAAAATATTTTTCTGATTTATACCTTCAGGATTTTAAAAACTTGCAATACTTATCCGATATTAACAAGCGTCTTTTGGTGAGGTGTGTTGATATGCTGGGTATTGAAATTAATATTTTAGATTCAAGGCAATTTAATTTAAAAGGCAACAAAACTCAAAAATTAATAAATATTTGCAAAGACTTAAATGCAACTGAATATTTTACTGGCCCTGCTGCCTTGGATTATATTGAAGAAGATTTGTTTGATATAGAGGGGATAAAATTATCTTTCTATAATCTTGACGATTTTCCAATCTATCAACAACAATGGCACGATTTTGATCATCACGTTAGTATTTTAGATATGTTTTTCAATTTAGGTGATCAGACACGGCAATATTTTAACTGGAAATAAACGGTAAGAGATGATGAACAACAAGAAACTTATTATTTTTGGCGAAGGATTATACACCGAAATAGCACATCAATATTTTCAAGATGATTCTGAATACGAAGTTGTTGCTTTTACAAAAGATGACGAATATATAACATCTGATGAATATTTAGGCCTACCTATGGTACCATTTTCCATAGTTGAGCAAAAATATGATCCAAAATTATTTGACATGCACATCGCAGTGAGTTATACTAATTTAAATAAGCTAAGACAAAGAATATTTTTTGAAGCTAAAAATAAAGGATATACATTGCCTTCGTATATAAGTTCAAGATGTAACATTATGACCAAAGAGCCTGTTGGTGAAAATTGTTTCATTTTCGAAGACAATACAATACAACCCTTTGTACAAATAAAAGATAACGTAATATTGTGGAGTGGCAATCATATTGGCCACCATTCTATTATAGAACCTCATAATTTTGTTAGCTCGCATGTCGTAATATCTGGACAATGTACTGTAAATTCTAATTGTTTTATTGGGGTGAACAGCACCATTGGCCACAAAGTTGTCGTTGGTAATGAGACACTAGTTGGGGCAGGATCTGTAATAACCAAAAATACCGATGAAAAATCCGTATACGTTCCAGCAAAAAGTATTAAACTAGAAAAACTAAGTAGCAGCTTCAAGCTTTAATATGAAAGAACACGCATGGAAAAAACTAGGCTTAATATATAGGGTTAATAATAAACACCCTAGCTTAATTACCCACGCATCTAATCCGTTAGCGATGCATTTGTTTGATGATACATTTAGAATCTTTTATTCCGGCAGAAACAAACAAAATAAATCATCAGTTTCTTTTGTAGATTACGACATTTTACAGCAAAAAGTAATTTACGATCACAAAAAACCCATTATAGAGCCTAAAGACAATACATTTTACTCTCACGGCATTACCATCGGTAACTGCTGGAAAGAAAAAGATGACACATATATAGGCTTTATGGGGTGGCAACAAAAAGAAGGGCAACATTGGAGAGGAGATATAGGCAAGTTCAACTTGCGCTCGGGAGATGTTTCCCTCCTACTTGGTACTAACCCAGAGGATCAAATTAGCCTATCTTATCCGCATATAGAAGTTTGTGATAAAATATACAAAATGTGGTATGGCTCTACAATAAGTTGGTCTTCACCCAATGGGGAGATGATACATGTTATTAAATATGCTGAGTCTAAAGACTGTAAAAAATGGTGTCACGAAGGTATAGCCATACCATATAAACTTGGTGAGGCGCAAGCTTTTTCAAAACCCTCTGTTTTTCTAGGTAAAGATGCTTATCAAATGTGGTATTCGTACAGGGGCGGAAATAATATTCCATACAGAATTGGCTATTCTTATAGTAATAATGGAAAGGATTGGAATCGTGACCAAAGTAATTTAGATGTCTCAAAATCCGGATGGGATAGTGAGATGGTTTGTTATCCACATGTTTTTAGACATAAGAAAAGGTTGTATATGCTCTACAACGGAAATAAATATGGCATTGAAGGTTTTGGTTTAGCAGTGTGTAAAGTAGGAGATTTAGTTGAGACATAATCCATATAAAATTGTAAAAATGTTTGAAGAAACCATGGCCGATTACTGTGGATCTAAATATGCGGTTTCTACAGACAACTGCACCGATGCACTATTATTATGTTGTGAATATTTAAACGTAGAAAAAGTCACCATTCCTAGTAAGACTTATTTGTCAGTTCCGCAGTCTATTATGCATGCAGGAGGCCAAGTTATTTTTGAAGACATAGAGTGGCAAGGCATATACCAACTAAAGCCATACCCAATTTATGATGCTGCAAAAAGACTAACTTCAAATATGTATATTCCCGGTTCTTTTATGTGCTTATCTTTTCATATAAAAAAGCACCTTAAAATAGGCAAGGGAGGAATGATCCTCACAGACAATGCGGAGGCTGCTGAGTGGTTTCGAAAAGGCCGATACGAGGGACGTGGTGAGGTTATGTATCACGAAGATAGTGTAGAAATCAACGGATGGAATGCATATTTGACTCCTGAACAAGCCGCCCGTGGCCTTATGCTTATGCAAAACTACCCAGAACATGTTAGTGATATCCCTGAAAACCCACCTTACAGAGATTTGAGAGAATTTCCACTTTTTAAAAATTGTGAGACAAAAAAATGAAGTTAGTAGTGATTACAGGCTGTTTAGGTCTGATAGGAAATTATGTTACTCGTAAATGTTTAGATAAAGGCTGGAAAGTATATGGAATTGATAAAATGACATATGCTGCTAATAAGTGGGCATTAGAGGAATTTAAGAAAAATAAAAATTTTACTTTTGTTAATAAGGATATATGCAATTTAGAAAGCCTTCCTGATTGTGATTATCTTATCAACATTGCAGCTGAGTCACATGTTGAAAATAGTATTATTGAATCTGATGTTTTTATGAAATCAAATATTCTTGGTGTTAAAAATTTACTAAACATAATTAAGAACAAACATGCAAATGTGTTTAAAAGACCCGTATTCTTACATTTTAGCACCGATGAGGTATATGGCGACATCAAGGCGGGCGCTCATACCGAGCAAGATATACTCAAGCCTAGCAACCCCTACTCAGCGTCAAAGGCCGCTGCTGATATGTTGATACTAGCTTGGGCAAGAACATATGATTTGGAATACCTTATTGTTCGACCAACCAACAATTATGGCATTGGTCAATATTGTGAGAAGTTGATACCACTGTCTGTGAAGCTGCTATCGTTAGGTAGAAAGATAAATTTACACGATAAAGGAAACCCAGTACGAAATTGGTTGCATGCGGAAGATACAGCAGATGCAGTTATAAAATTAATTGAATCTGGCAAAGTAAATGATATTTTTAATATATCAGGGAATCTAGAACAAAAGAATTATGTAACAGCCACAAAGATTGTAAAAGCATTCAATCCAGCATATACTGAAGACGAAATCCACTCATGTTTTAATTTGCAGCATGTTAGAAAAGGCCAAGACGTGCGCTATTCATTAGATGATACAAAAATTAGAGCCCTAGGGTGGGATAATAAAAAGCACTTTGATAATGAAATACAAGATATTGTCGATTATTATAAAGAGAATTTTAAATGGTAAATAAATAAAAAAATAGTTGCCTTTAGCAGCAAAATTGGTTATATTATATAAAGAAGGTAGGTTTAAACTATGAAAATTGAAAATAATATAAATTTGCCAATTAAGTTTGTACCCAAAGGTTGGGGATTTGAAAAGTGGATTGTTAACTGTGATGAATATTGTGGTAAATTACTTTATTTTGTAAAAGGCAAAAAATGCTCTTGGCATCATCACAAGTTAAAAGACGAAGTATTTTATATACAATCAGGCAAGGTTTTAGTTCGGTATAGCACAGGAGATGATATATCCAGAGCTTCAGAAAAAATACTGGGTCCGGGTGACAATTTTCATGTTTTTAGAGGTCTGCGCCATCAGGTTGAAGCATTAGAGGATACTGAACTTTTTGAATTTTCAACACAACACTTTGATAGCGATAGTCACAGAATTATAAAAGGAGATTAAAATGGAAAAGGAAATGATTTTACATGATCAATCAGTGGGTGCTATAATGATGGCACTACAAAAATCTTTAATGGAGCAGAGCGATATTGTACCTGTTTTGAAAGGGCTAAAGTTTAGGCTATCAGATAAAGGTCTAATGGTAATGAATCCACCGCTTGTTAAAGTTGCAGAAGCAGAGCAAGAAGAATAGTGCCAAGGTACGAATATATATGTAATAAATGTGATAGCTCTTTCACAGCAATTCATGGTATGGCAGACAAATTAAATAAATGTGATGTATGCGGTACTGAGGGCACTGTGGAGATAGTCCCATCAATTCTTAGATCAACTCAAATACAAAGCAAACAAAAAGTTGGAGAATTAGTAAAACAATATATTAAGGACACTAAAAAATATATTGAAGAACAAAAGAAGGATTTGAAAAATGACTATTAATCTTAATTGGTGGACTCTTGCATTTAGCTTCAGTCTAATTTTCAATATAGGGCTTGTACTTTATATTCGTTATTTATTGAGGATTCTAGTGAGATCCTCAGAGCGAGTAAAACAATTTAACGATGATATTATAAGTTTTACTGCCCATGTTAAAGGTGTAAGTGAATTAGAAGCTTTTTACGGTGATGAAACAATCGCAGGATTGCTTAGACATTCCTTAGAGGTTGTAGATATTGTAGAAGGCTTCTCAGAAATTATGGACGTAACAGAGCCTAGCGAAGAAGATTTGCTAGAGGAGCAAGATGACAGCGAACAAGACAACGAAGCCCAAGAAGAGGCGAGGCCGGAAGTCGAAAAGGAAGTACTTTACGCAGGTACACGAAGACGCGATAATTGAGTATGTAGCTACCGACAGCATGCGGCGTAGGACAGAGCTTTATCGCGATTATATAGGTCCTGCGTTCGATGAAATGGTAGATAAGATTGTATTTACATACAAATTTACGTCTTTACCAAACAGTGAAGCACTTCGTGACGAATGCAAAATATGGCTCGTAACAATTTTAGATAAATATGATCCAGCAAAGGGTTCTA
>MDTG01388569.1_pt1 | contig 10338 bp, 10 predicted proteins | sample 811421 | NCBI WGS metagenome assembly MDTG01 (sample SAMN05326645, study PRJNA326480) | marine metagenome | isolation source: seawater | place: Pacific Ocean: South East | collected 2011
CAAGGTGATATAATAGGAACTGTTGGTTCTAGTGGAAGATCAACTGGACCTCATCTTGATGTTAGACTAAATTGGTTTGATGTTCGATTAGATCCAGCTACAGTATTAAATATAGATTAATGAAAACAAACAACTTAAATAAAATAAGTAACAAATTGGTTAATGCATTTTTAAAAAATAAAATTATAAAACCAATACCATCCAAATACACGAAAAAACTAGTTGATGCAGATAAATTTAGAAGATTATGTGAAAAAAAAATAAGTGAACCCATAGTAGGATTTAAAGCTGGAGGAACAGCTATCCCAGTAATGAAAAAATTAAAAGAGAAAGAACCTTTTTATGCATCAGTATATAAAAGGAATTTTTTAAAAAGTGGAAAAAAAGTGAAAATTAATAAATCGACTCTTGGAATAGAACTTGAAGTTTTTTATTTTATAAAAAAAGATTTTTTTAAGTTTAAAGGAAAAATTACAAAAATAAATATAAGTAAATTTATATCTCATATGGGACCTTGTATTGAAGTTGTTGGCTATAGACAAAGAAAAAAAGGTATTAAGTCATTTGGAGATTTATGTAGTGATTTTGGAGCAAATATTAAATTCTTTATTGGAAAAAAAATTAAATTTAAAAAAATCAATATAGGTAACCTAAAAACTAATATTAAAAATAAATTCCATAATCAAAGTGTAAATGGAAATACTAATACAGTATATATTAATCCAATAAATTCACTAAAATTTGTACTCAATAAATTAAAGAAAGATAAAATCAATTTAAATAAAAATTTTTATGTATTTACAGGATCTACCGTAGGTGTAGTGCCTATTAATGGAAAAGGAATGTATATTGGTAAAATTAATAAACTTGGATCAGTAAAAGCAGTTATAGCTTAATTTATCATAAAGAGTATTGTTTTGACAAAAGGATTTACAATTCTATCTCTTAAAGCAAGTTTTTTAATTTGAGATAAAGAAACCCATTTATAGTTATCACCTTTAACCCTTCTATCGTTTGGATTTTTAAGTTTCACAATAACATTCCAATTGCTTTTTTTCCAAAATCTTGCACCCTCTTCATTATGGATAGTATAATAAATTAATTCTGAGCCTTTATTTTTTATTACTATATCAAAAAATTTTGGTCTTTTCCCCCCATGAGCTCTGTTCATATTTGATTGTGTAGCTTGAAAAGATGGGGAAATTTTTAAAATACTATCATCCCCTGGTTCTAATTTTGCATCAATTAAAAATTCAATAGTTTTATTTTTATTTTGTCTAGCAATAAATGCTAATACTCCACCATGTTGTTGCGTTAATATTGGTTGTGTCCAGGTTTTTACTTCTCTATTTGATACTCCAGAGATTTTTACACCTTTAACTTTAAAAAATTGTCCACTCTTATGAAAAATATTATTATTTTTATCTAATGACCAGTCTTTAACTTTATTAAAATTTATCAAATTTGATTTTGTCTTAACTCTCTTTTGTAATCTGCTTCTCCATTGCAAAATAGATTTGATTTCTTTTTTTTCTTTGTGTTGATTTTTTTTCAATTCATTTATAAATTTTTCAAGTTTTTTGATTTTTCTGTCAAATTTCATTTTAAAATTTATTAATTACATTAATTACTTTTTCAACATCTGAAATTTTCAATTCTGGATACATTGGAAGTGAAAATATTTCTTTAGACATTTTTTCTGTTACTTTTAAATCGCCTATATTTTTAAACATTTTTTTATATCCCCTCATGGTATGTATGGGAAATGGATAAGATATATTACAAAAAATATTATTTTTTCTTAAATGTTCCATGATTTTTTTTCTTTTTTTGTGTCTTACTACATAAATATAGTAAGAGTGGTAATTGTCAGAGTTTTCTAGGGGCAGAACTAAATCTGAACAATGTAAATTTTCATTATAAATATTAGCTATTTTTCGTCTCTTTTTAATGTCAGATTTTAATTTTGTAAGCTTGAAATCTAAAATCGCTGCATGGATTTCATCAAGCCTTGAATTAATTCCATGTCTTTCTGAATAGTAAAGTTTTTTCATTCCATATTTTCTTAATTTTTTGCATTCTAAATAAAGATTTTTATTGTTTGTTACTACCATTCCTCCATCACCATAAGCACCTAGATTTTTTGTCGGATAAAAAGAGAAAGCAGCAAGATTACCACATGAGCCACTAGGTTTATTTTTATAATAAGCTCCTGTAGACTGAGCGCAGTCCTCAATTACTTTTAAATTATATTTTTTTGCTAAAAGATTAATTTTTTGATAATCAGCTGACTGACCATATAAATTTACAGGTATAATTGCTTTAGTTTTTTTATTTACTTTATTCTCAATCTTGCTTACATCAATTAAATAATCTTTTTCACATATATCGACAAAAACTGGTTTTGCTCTTGCGGAAATAATCGCACTTACTGTAGGTACTGCGGTATTGGATACTGTTATTACCTCATCATCCTTTTTTATATTAATGGCCATTAAGGCAATTTGAAGAGCATCTGTTCCGCTATTTACACCAATACCAAATTTATTGTTAGTAAAATTAGAAAAATTTTTTTCAAAACTTTCTACCTCATTGGATAAGATTAAATTTCCAGAACTAAAAACTTTATTAACAATTTTTGAAATTTTATTTTTATACTTTTTATATTCATCGAGATAAGTCCAAACGAATATTTTATGAGATTTTTTGCCTAATTTCCGCATTTCTTTTAATTTCATTATAATAAAAGTTATATTTATTCTTTTTGATTAATTTAAATACTTCAGAAAAATAATTATTAAAAATATTTTGTTTTTTAAATTTCAACTTATATTCTTTTTTTTTATTTTCATCAAATATGTTTAAATAATTAGCTTTATCCGTGGGTGGTGAGAATGCAAAATCCATATGAAATTGTTTAGAATTATTGTGTATTATTATTATATTCTTATATTCAGAATTAAATTTAAAACTACAATTCAAGCATATACGATTATTTTTAGCTATAAATGAAAATTCTTTAAATTTCGAAGATTTTTTATTTCGAATATCTAATCTATATTTTTTTTTATTAAAAAATAGATAAATTAAATATGCAGCGTAAGGTGACATATCTTGAAAACCCCCTCCGCCATATCTTCTGTAGTTTCTGAAATTATTTTTTTCAAATTTTGGAATATGAAAGTATGTATTGATTATTATTTTCTTTTTATAATTTATTTTATTTAATAAATTAATAAACCTTGACTGTTTGTGGAAAACTATTGCCTCAGAAATAAATAGTTTTTTTTTGTTGGCTAAATTGAGAATTATTTTTGTATCATTTAAATTTGTTGTAAATGGCTTATCAATAATAACGTGTTTATTATAATTTAAAGCCTTCAAACCCCACTTCAAATGATCAGAATTTATAAGACTAATATAAACAATTTTTGCATCTGTGTTTCTTAAAGCCACCTCATAAGAATTATAATATTTAATTGAACTTATAGTATTTCTTTTACTTTTCGAAGCTATTTCTATTGTTAAGTTATTTGTAGATTTTAATGAATAATAAATCTTTCTTCTAAAAATACTGGAGTTACCTAATATTAATATTTTCATTTTTTTCTATTGTATTATATGTTTTATATTCCATATTAATGAATACAAATATTAAAAATTACGTCCTCTTAAATTTTGTATGTATACATTTATCAGTATTTTTAAGCTACTTTTTATGGGACTTAATTAAATTAAATTATAGCAACAAATATAGAGTTGTTAGTCATTATTTGATTACAAAGCAACATATTCTAAATGGTAGCTTGAAATTTTTATTTTTTGTTTGTGCTACATTGTTGATCAATTTATTAATTTCGTTTTTTATATTAAAAAGCCAATTTTTAAAAAATAAGAAAATTGATAGTTTAAAACCTTTCATAAATTAATGAGTGAAAACAAAAAGTTTTTTTTATCTAGTTTTATATCAATTTTAATAAGTATTATATTAATAGTAATTCTTTGGGACAAAATAAATTTACCCTACTCTAACAAGCATGAAGTAATTGGTGTTTATTCCGAGAATAATCATCACCAGTTTAATGATACTCTTAGATTTATAATATTTATATCTTTACCTTTGTTGGTTTATTTTTTTAACTGCATTTTTTTTAAAAAAAAAGTTATAGAAAATTTTTGTAAAATATTTAAAGAGAATAATGAAAATAATATTGAAAAAAATAAGGATTTGATAATATTTTCAGTTTCTTTTTTATTTCTTCTAATTAGTTTTTTTCTATCAAAAGACTTTATTTTTCATGAACTTGATCTTTTTCATGAAGGCCAATCATTAGGAGGTGGTTTTAATTTTTTAGAAACTAGAAATTTATGGATTGATAACTTTGTTGTAACTGGGTTATTTGTTGATGTACTTTTGTCACCTATATCTTGGGATATTTTCAATCAAGTATCAATTGGATCTACAAGATTATTTATAAATATTTTAAATTTAATATCACAAATTTTTTTAATATTTTTTTTTTATAATCTTATTATTTTAATTCATTTTAACAAATACTTAAGATTATTATTTTTAATACCTTTTTTTTTAATTTCTTTATATTTAGTAAATTCAAATTATTTAAATTTTAGAGATATACCAATTATTTTTTCGCTCTCTTTAGTGATAATATTATTAGTTAAAAGAAGCGATCGTTTTCTTATTAAAATTTTTACTCTAGGAGTGCTTTCACCTTTGTCAATTCTATTAAGTATAGAAAAAGGTTTATATCTGAATTTTTTATTTGTTTTTATGGTATTAACTTTTTTTCTTATTAAGGAGTACAAGTGGGTTTTATATTTTATTATATTTACATTTTTATCTTGGATTTTTCTTTATATTACAATCGGCAAAGAAGAATTCATATTATTTGTTTCAAATTCTATCGAGATTGCAAAATATACAGAGTCTTTAAACGGAATCATATATCCTAAACCATTTTCTGGGTTAACGGACTCCTCAAGGGCAACCAAAAATCTTATTGTTTTATTAACAAATGGTATTGTTTTAATTTCATTTTTTGTAAAAAGTACTAATAAAATCTCTAATAATTTTAAAATTTTTTCAATATTACTTTTTATTGAGAGTTTAGTATTTTATAAGACTGGACTCTCTAGATCCGATGGTGGTCATTTAAAACAAGGTATTGCACTTGGTTATATTCAATTTTTGAGTTTTTTAATAATAATTCTTAAAGTTTATATAAAAGAAAAGTCCGGTTTTATTATTTTTGCTAAATTATCATATTTATATTTGCCAATAATTTTTTTAATTTTAACATCTTTTTTTCTTTTAGATTTTAACAATATTAAAAATTATAAAAAAAATTTAAAAAAACTTATTATGGCTAATGACAGTTTTTTTTTAAATGAAAATGATAAAATTTTTTTATCAAATGCAAATGATTTTTTAAAAAAGTCTAATTGTATTCAAGTCTTTAATTATGAGCCAGCATTAAACTATCTTTTAAAAAAAAGATCGTGTACAAGATATAATTTAATTTTTGCTGTGGGCTCAAAATTAACTCAAAAAAATTTATTAAACGAAATAAGTAAAAAAAATGTTAAATATATTGTAATTGGTGGAAAATATGATAATTGGGGAATTGATCCAAGAGTCCGATATCCTTATGTATATAAATATTTAGATAAAAATTATAATATTTTTAAAAAATCTAATAATAAAATAATATTAAAAAAGAAAAATTAAATTATGAAAAAAATAAAATTTTGGGAGACAGATGTTGGAAATAAGGACTATAGGTATCAAAAAAAAATATTCTCAATTAATTATCCAAACGAAGGAAAATATGTAAAAAAACTTGAGAATAAAATAAAAAAAATTTTAAAGATAAAATACTGTGTCGCACTTCCAAGTGGTACAAGTGCAATGTTTGTTGCTCTTAAAATTTTAAATCTTAAAAGTAATGATGAGGTTATAGTTCCAAATATAACTTTTGCTGCTACGGCTAATGCAGTAAGTATGGCTGGGGCTAAAGTGATATTAGTAGATGTAAATCCAGAAACTTTAAATATTGATATAGATGATTTAAAAAAAAAAATAACTAATAAAACGAAAGTGATTATGCCTGTTCATATTTCTGGTAGATCTTGTGATATGACAAATATTATAAAAATTGCAAATAAAAAAAGTATTAAAGTTATTGAAGATGCTGCTGAAGCTTTCTTATCAATGAGAAACAATAAATATTTAGGGACTATTGGCGATATGGGATGTTTCTCATTGTCACCAAATAAAATATTTACATCCGGCCAAGGTGGTCTACTAGTTACCCAAAATAAAAAATATTTTGATAAAATTAAGGTATTTAAAACACAAGGAAGAGTAGGTGTAACTTCAGGTGGTGACGATCTTCATATTTCAATTGGTGGAAATTTTAAATTATCAAATATAAGCGCTGGTTTAGCATTAAGTCAGTTAAATAACATTAATAAAAGAAAAAATAAACTTATAGAAAATTATAAACTTTACAAATTGAAACTAAACTCTAAAAAAATTAAAATATTAAAATTTGATATTAATAATAATGAATTGCCATTATGGACAGATGTAATATGTGAAAACAGAGATAAACTTTATAATTATTTAAGAAAAAACAATATTGTCTGTAGAAAATTTTGGTTTCCACTTAGTAAAAAAAATTTCTATTCACATCAAAAACATTCAAGTTTTAAAAATACTAATAAAATCGAAAATAAGATTATGTGGCTTCCATCCTCTTTTTTAATGAAAAAGAAAGATCAATTAAGGGTAATAAAAAAAATAAAAATTTTTTATAAAATTAGTTAATTTACTATTTTAGGAAAAGGCAAAGGAATAATAAACTTTCCTTTAAATCCTTTATTTCTCAAGTTTTTCATAATGCTTTTTTTATAATGCCAAGATAATAAAAATGCATAGTCTGGTTGATTTTTAAAAAAAATTTCTTCATCTAAAACCCTTAAGTGGGTATTGGGTGTATAAAGATTAAGTTTTAAAGAAGTTTTTTGTTCAGCTATGTAATCAAAAATTTTATTATTTATTTTACAAAAAGATAGAAGGGTTATTGATCTACCGGGACAGCCTATACCAACTATACTTTTACCTTTATTTTTTAAATTTTTGAGTAATTTTATAATTTGATTCCTGCTTTTAAAAACATCTTTTGAAAATTTTATATATTTTTTATCGCTATAAAAACCTCTGTTTTTCTCCATTTTTAATATTTTAGCAACACTAGGTTTAGGTCTTATTTTTTTATTAAGTGTAGCTATTACTCTTATTGAGCCAGCATAATTTGGTATTCGAACGGCATCGATTATTCTAAATCCATATTTTTCCATTAATATTTTTAATGGTTTTAAAAGATAAAATCTTAAGTGTTCATGATAAATAGAGTCGTATTGTAAATCATCTATTATATCAACCGCATAATGAGATTCCGTAACAAATAAACCTGTTTTCTCATCTATAAGCATTTTAACACCCTCAACAAATGAATTAAGTTTATTAACATGTGCAAATATATTTGTGCCAGATATAACCTCAGCTTTTTTAAACTTTTTTTTAATAAGTTTTGCAGTCTTAAGATCAAAAAATTTTTTAATGGTTTTAATTCCTCTTTTGTTTGCTAGATTTGCTATATTGGTTGGTTCAACTCCCAATACTTCAAAATTTTTTTTTTTAAAGCCCTCAAGTAAGGTTCCATCGTTAGATCCAATATCAATGGCTAAAGGTTTTTTTGAAAAATTAAAATTCTTTTTTAAATATTCACTATTTGCATAAAGTAATTCTTTTAATCTTTTGGTAATTCCACTTTTGTATGGATAATTTAAATGAAAAACTTTTTTATTATTTACGATGTAGTCTAGTTGTAAAAGTTGACACTTTTTACATCTATATAGATTTAGAGGATAACTTTTTTCATTTTTTTTCTTAATTTGACTTTCTGTTAATAAACTATCGCATAGTCCTGTAGATCCAATTTTTATAACACTATATAATTTTTTTGAGTTACATACATGACAGTAATTTACTTTGCCAAATTTTTTATCAAGTTTAATCATAAAAGAATATGAATATTTATGCGATAGTATATACTCAGTATTAATTTGATTATCAATAGATGAAATATCAATTAGAAATTATTATTCCAGTGTATTATGAGCAAGACAATATTTATGAAACTATCTTGAATATATTAAAAAAAACTAAAGCAAATTTTAGACTTACTATAGTATTTGATTTCGATAATGATCCAACACTTGATGTAATTAAAAAAAAATTTGATAATGACAGAATTTTTTTAATTAAAAATAAATATTTAGGATTAAATGGTGCCATGAAGACTGCTTTTGAATATTCTAATAGTGACAGTGTTGTTTTATATACAGCTGAAGATCATCAAAACTATGAAGTTATAAATAAAATGTATGAAAAGTTTAGTGCTGGATACGATGTTGTTTGTGCAAGTAGATTGATGAGTGGTGGTGATTATAACAAAGTTAAAGAACCCTTAATTAAAAAAATTTTAGTTAATATAGTATCATTTATGTTAAAACATTTTACTAATTTAGGGACAATTGATCCAACAAATGGCTTTAGACTTTTTTCAAAAGAAATAATAAAAAAATTCCCAATAGAATCAAAGAAGGGATTTACTTTTGCAATTGAGCTTTTGGCAAAAGCCTATAAACATAATTATAAAATTACTGAAGTTCCTAGCATGTCTCCATTAAGAAAATTTGGTAAAAGTAAGTTTAAAAATACAACTATAATTTATTATATACCTTGGTTTATCAAAATTTTATTTTATAAAACTAAAAATTTGAGTAAATAATAATATTTCTGCTAGTGTCAGCAAAATATTTTTCATAAACCAAAGAAAGATTTTCCGAATTATTTTTTTTTACATTTATAGTAATAATATAAATTTTTTTTTTGTTAAAAACTTTAATTATTTTAAAGAGAGAGTTATCTTCAATTGGACGATAAAAAAATAATACAAAATTATTATTATCTTTTATTATAGGTAAATCGTTTAAAGATTTTATTTTCCTTATATCTTTTAAAAAAAAAATCTCCTCATTAAAAAATTTTTTATAATTTTGATTTATATCAATACCAATTATTTTTTTAAACATTTTACGAAAGAAAAAAGTAACTCTACCGGCACCGCACCCGAAATCTATAAATGTAAAACTTTTTAAATTCATTTTTTGTAGGACTTTTTCAATTAACTTTAAATGATAAATTGGAGTTGGATGATATGGACCATCAAATATTAATGATTGATTTTTAAAATCTATTTCTTCATAGTTTGTTGTAATACTTTCATCATGAAAAAAATGTTTTCTGTATTCACTTCTAGAGAGGTACACTAATTCGTAAAAGGACATTTTAATGTATTCAAGAAATCCATAATTAAATAAATTTACGAGTATTACTTTAATTAGTTTCATTTTTTTCAAAAATTTAATAATCTTATTATTGTATCTTTTATATTAAGACAAATAATTAAATCTAATTTACTTAAGTCTTCATCTCTACCTTAAAATCTGAAAATTGAATATTTATGGATAAATCTTTCTAAGTTTGGATCAATTGTTTTCAGCAATTTGTATCTTCATGTCTTCTTTTTTAATTCCTGCAACTTCAACAGGTTTTTTCATTGCATCTCTTCTAAAAGGTTCGCCTAATTCTTGATTTAAAATAATCTCTATAAATGTTGTGATTCCTTTTTTTTGGTCTTCACATGATTGTTTAATAACTTTTGTGGTTTCTTCCATAGTTTTAACTGTAACGCCTCTTAAGCCACAGGCATTTGCAACTTTGGCATAACTTAATTCTGGGTCAAGCTCTGTTCCAACAAAATTATCATCAAACCATAAAATCGAATTTCTTTTTTCAGCACCCCACTGATAATTTCTAAAAATCACCATTGTTATAGCTGGCCATTCTTTTCTTGCACACGAACTCATCTCGTTCATACTTATTCCAAATGCTCCATCTCCAGCAAAACCAATAACTGGTGTATCTGGACATCCAATTTTTGCACCAAGTATCGAGGGGAAGCCATAACCACACGGACCAAATAGTCCAGGCGCTAAATATTTTCTACCTTTTTCAAAAGTTGGATAAGCATTTCCAATTGCACAATTGTTACCAATATCACTTGATATTATAGCATCTGATGGGATAGCTTCTTGAATGGCTCTCCAGGCTTGCCTAGGAGACATTCTATCTTTATCTCTTTCTCTTGCCTCTTTATTCCAAACTGTTCCTGGATCATCTTCCTC
>MDTG01432090.1_pt1 | contig 10338 bp, 6 predicted proteins | sample 811421 | NCBI WGS metagenome assembly MDTG01 (sample SAMN05326645, study PRJNA326480) | marine metagenome | isolation source: seawater | place: Pacific Ocean: South East | collected 2011
AGATAGCCGCAGTTACATCCTGCGGAGATCCCTCTAAACATCTTCTTCGCATTACACAATGGCCAACGCGACTAGCACCCAACTTCAAGAGCTTTACGTTGCTTACTTTGGGCGAGCGGCTGACCCTACCGGTCTAGATTACTGGACTGAGCAAGGGATCACCCAGGCAGCATTTGCTGCAAACATGTATGCACAAAATGAGTTCAGTAGTGTATACGGTTCCAAAACAGTAGAAGCTCAGGTCAATCAGATCTATAAAAATCTTTTTGATAGAGAAGCTGATGTCACAGGTTTGACTTACTGGACTCAGGAAATCAATCTTGGAAATTTACAAGTTGCTGAAATTGCAACTCATCTAATTTGGGCGGCTCAAAATAATTCAGGTAGTTCTGCTGATAAGACTGCTTTATCAAACAGAACTGCTGCAGCAATCGATTATACGGCTGAAGTTAAAAAGACTACAGCAGGAATTCTTGCGTATCAGCCTCAGAGCACAGATCCTTGGGTTTCAGGTGCAAATATCACCGCTGCGGTTACATATCTATCTGGTATTGACGGAACTACAGCTCATACAGCTGCTGGAATCACATCAAGTGTTGCGACACTTACAGCCAATGGTGATCCAACTACAACTGGTTCAACCTTCGTATTGACAACCAATACTGACTCAGCCGGAACAACATCTGCTGCTAATGGAACTATCGCTAGTGACTTCCGTTTCACTGCTGATAATGAATCAATAACAGCTGACATTGGAACTATTGCAGCTGCTGATGTTCTTTTGGATGGTTCATCTGCTGACGCAGACGTGATGAATATCACTGCGAACGCAACTTTAGGAGCCTTCACAGCTAACAGAATTGAAAAGTTCGTTGTTGATATGGCGGCTGGTTCTCCTGAATTAACGATGACCAATGTTACTAACATTAATAACATTGAAGTTAAGGGTACAGTCGCAGGAACGGTTGCAGAGCTTAACGCTCAATCTAAGCAGCCAACTATTAAAACAGATGGTTATACACGTGTATTAACTATCAATACCGAGGCTAACTCTGGTACAACCACTGCCGCTACGGCTGAAACTGTCAATGTAGAAGTATCCGGCTCTAGTTACGGAAGTTCTGCATCAACACGTTCAGGAGTTACTTTGACTGCTGATGGAGCAGGAACTCTTGAAACTTTGAACATAACTTCATCTGGTTCTGCTGCTAACGATTTTGCACTTGACGCAAGTACAAACATCACTCTTGAAACAGTTAATTTCCTTGGCGCTACTGCATTAACTACACGTATAGCTGCTGCAGATATTACTGGACTTACATTGACTGCAACAGAAGCGACTGGTGATCAGACATTGATGATCGACCATTCGACTCGTACAACTACTGCGACTAATGCGAATCTCTTCACTGGATTCGACAACATCGTAATTAAAGACAGCACAACTCCTACTACTGGTGGTGATGGTGGTTCTTTAACAGGACTAACTTCTGGTCAGAAGGTCACTTTTGCAGATGACTTGAATGCAACAACACTTACTTTTAAATCTGTAAGTGGCTCATCTGATACCGCGACAGTTGTTCTTGATAACGAATCTGGTTCAACAGATACAGATATAGCTAGCATCGACATTCAAAATGTTGAGACAGTTACTATTGAGTCATCAGGTAATGCTGGTACTTCCGTTTCCAACTCAGCTAGCGCGACTACCAACCTTCTTGATTCTCTAACTGGTGACGCAACAACAATCAACATAACTGGAGATACAGCGCTTAATTTAGATTTAGCTATTGATAAGGCTTCTTCTGGATCTGCTGGTTCTAGAGCGGTTACAGTTGATGCTTCTGGTAGCACTGGTGCTGTAGCTATTGAAACCGCAGCTAGTACTGGTACTGGATCAGTTAGCTACACAATTACTGGTACTGCAAATGCAGATATCATTACTCTTGCTAACGCAACTAATGCAGGAACCATTACAGCTGGAGCTGGTAATGACACAATTACCAGTGGCGGTGGAAACGACACAATTGATCTAGGCGCTGGAACAAACACCTACTACGCTTCTGCTGGTACTGACTCAATAACTCTAGGAGCCGGAGCTAACACAATAGTATTCGGTGAATCAGATGTTGCTGCTGTAGCTCAGGTAACAACTCTGACATACGCAGAGATGGATCTTGGTGTTAACACCGTTACAGTTAACGGCAATTCCTACGTGACTGTATTCACAGGTAACGAAGCCGTTTCTCTTGCTGCTTTTGTTACTCAGAACGCATCTGATATCGCTGTAGATACTGGAGTTACAGTTACAGCAACAGCAACTACCATTGTATTGGCTGGTGCTTCTGACGGTACTGCTTTCGATGCAAGCTTCGCTTACTTCGATTCAATCGTTGCAGAGGGTGGCACAGGAACAGCTACTACAGCTGCAGTTTCAGCAATAAGTGTTGCTACTACAGTTACTGGCTTTAAGACTGGTGACACTGATGACGTAATTAGCTTCGACGTATCTGAAATCAACAACGTTACATCAGTTACTAAGATTAGTGACTCTGATGGTGATGTTGCTGGTGGTGATGATGTTGTACTTATTAACTACACAGCTGGTACTGCATTCGCAGATACTTCCGAGACTGCCGAAGGTCAAAACGTTATCAAGGTAGCGTATAACAACACTATCAATGCTTTCTCTGACTTGAGTACAGAGATTAATGCAAGTACCATCACACTTGATGCAGCAATGGGTAACGAAGACGTTATCGTTACTGTTTACTATGACGCTGATGGTGGTTCTATGGTTTGGGGTCTACTTGAGCAGGCCACTGGTGCTGGAGCTATCCTAGATTCCAACTTGACATTCATGGAGTTAGGATCAACAACCATGACACAAGCTGCATACACAGCTCTCGGAACTGATAACTTCTCATTCGTTGCATAAAAAGCAAAGGAAAATCTCTTCTTGAGACTTATAAGTAAAGGCTCCTAAATTGGAGCCTTTTTTTTTTGAGTTTATATTGAATTTAATTTTTATCTATTAGACATTACTTTATTTATTCAACTGCTCTTTTTGTTTCTTGAATTTTCTATTTTTTATTGTCTAAATAATAATTGACTATGACTTGCAATCTTTTTACTAATAAGAATTCTTCTTTTCACTAATTCAATCATTATTTATCTACTCATATGGTTTTTTGATTTCCTATTTTTTTCTAATAAGTATTATTGTTTACTGTCCAAATCTATTTAAATAGATTTAAGTGAACCTGCTTTATCTCCAAATTTATTAAGTAATAATTGTAAGTAAGTTTGTTTTCTAAGTTTAATATTTGCTGAGAGACTCATTCCTGCTTGAAGAGGAAGCTTTTGTCCAGATTTTAATACTAGATATTGTGTATTTAGTACGATATTTGTAGGAAAGCGATAACCTTTTCCTTCTGCTGGGCTGGGCGGTAATGCATCAGAGCCTATGCTAGTTACCGTTCCATCTATAACTCCAAAATCACTTGCTGGAAAAGAATCAATACTGATTTCAACAGATTTCCCAGTTTTTACAAATCCAATGGTTCTACTATCAATTTCAACTTTTGCTATTAAATTTCCTTTAGGGACAATTTGTAAAACGGGTTGGCTGCCCTGACCAACATATCCAGGTCCTTTCGGTTGCAAATCAAATACAACACCATCTGTTGGTGAAATTATTCTTTGATATTTTAAATTAACTAAGTTTGATTTTAGTTGGCTTTCTATTTCTTCGATTCTAATTTTTTGTTCTAAATATTGAACTTCGGACACGGCTCCCTCTTTAACTAACACTTCCAGTTTTGCTAAAATATTGTTATTGAATTGAAGCGTTTTTTCTAAAGCATCATTTCTAGTTTGAGTTATTTCAGTGTCTAATAATATTAGTGTTTGTCCTTTCTTCACTTCTTCTCCTTCTGCGACTAAGACTTCTCTTGCAATGCCTTGCAAGGGCATTTGTACGTCTACTACTCCACCTTTGGGTTCTAATTTGCCCATGGCAATAACTACCTCGTCAGTTTTAGCAATACTTACCCAACCAATAACAAATGCTGTTCCACCCATCAATACCCAGGTTATTGAACTAGCCCAAAAAGTTGATTGCTTTAAATATACTCTGTTCGTTTCATTATGAAATAACCCTTGAGCTTGATCTTGTAAATTTTGTATCCATCTCGAAGGATTTACTTTTTCAGATACTTCATATTGTATGTTTTTGAAATTACTAAACTTATATTTTAGAGCTCTATAAGCTTCTGATATTTGTTCTTGATTCGCCAAAGAAACTTTTTGCAGGCTTTTTTTGAAACTTAGTATCAATTTAGATTGTTGATGATTAATAAAAAATTGCTTTTTTATGCTTTCTTTTAATTTATTTTTATTCATTAATTTAATTAGATTGTTGTTGACGATGAAGGGCAAAATAGCGACCTTTTAGATTCATTAGTTCATCATGGGTACCCATTTCTGCAATAGATCCAGAGTCAAGCATGATTATCAAATCTGCATTCTTTACTGTGTTTAATCTGTGAGTAATAAAGAAAACTGTTGAGTTTTTACAAGAAGATCTCAGACCTTCGCAAACCCTTCTTTCAGTTTCATAATCTAAGGCACTTGTTGCCTCGTCCATTATTAAAAGTTTTGGATTACTCAGCAAAGTTCTTGCTATTGCTATCCTTTGCTTTTGTCCACCTGATAACCCTGCACCTCTTTCTCCAACATTTGTACTATATCCATCTGGCAATTGCATAATAAAATCATGGGCATTTGCAATCTTTGAAACATTTATAATATCATCACTGGTTGCATCAGGATCTGTTAAAGCAATATTGTCGCTTACACTTCCAGCAAATAATAATGGCTCTTGAGGGACAATACCAACTTGTCTTCTTAGAGAATACAATTCAACTTTATCTATATCATATCCATCTATTAATATGCGACCTGAGTTGGGACTATATAGGCGAGGTAACAACTTCATTAATGTACTTTTACCACTTCCACTTTGACCTACTATTCCAACAAATTTTCCAGATGATACTTTTAAATTGATATTTTTTAGTACATCAGGTTGGGTTGATTGGAATTTAAAAAATATTTCTTCAAATTCAACATTACCTTCAATGCTTGGTAATGGAATTTTTTCTTTATCTGATTCAGTTGCTTCTTCTGGAGTATCAATAATATCTGCAAGTCTCTCGAAAGATACTCTTAATTCTTGGATATTTTGCCAAATTGAGCTAAGTCTGAGTAAGGGTTGGGTTACATAACCGGAAATTATTCTAAAAGCAATAAGTTGACCTAAGCTGAGTTGACCTTTTAAAACTAGTGTTGCTCCAACCCATAAAACTAATAGTTGTGATAATTGTTGTAAGACTTGGCTAGTTTCTCCTAAGGCTGTTCCTGTGAGAGTTTTTTCGAAAGATTTAGATATATATTTACTGTAAAGTTCTTGCCATTTCCAACGGCTTATTCGCTCAACATTTTGTGCCTTGACTGTTTGTATTCCTGTTAGAACCTCTATTAAATGACTCTGAGTTGATGCATTTTCAACTGCAATTTCCCTGATTTGTTTTCTTATTAATGGAGTGCCAATAATCGTAATTAAGATTTGGATTGGCACGACTCCTAAAGCTATTAAAGTTAAAAGCCAACTATATATAACCATAACTACTATGTATATTAATGAGAATGCAGCATCAAGAATAGTAGTAAGAGCTTGACCAGTTAAAAAATTTCTAATTTTTTCTAATTCAGCAACTCTACTTCCTAATTCACCAACTGGTCGACGGTCAAAATAGTTTAGAGGTAGTCTCAATAAATGATCAATAACTTCTGATCCTAATCTGGTATCTATTCGATTTGTTGTTTCAGCAAAAAGAAACGTTCTAAGGCTACTTAGTACACCTCCAAGAATGGTAGCTACAACTAAAGCAATACCTAAAATTTGAAGTGTGTCCATACTTCTTTGACTAATAACTTTATCAATAATGACTTGCATCATTAAAGGATTAGCTAATCCAAATAGTTGAACAACAAAAGAAGCTAAAAGTACTTGTAGTAGTACACCTCTATATCGATTAATTGATGGTAATAACCATTCTATGCCAAACTTTTTTTCAGGTGTTTGTTCGTTTTTTTCTACAACTAATAGTTCAATGAATCCTTTACTAAAACTTTCTGCGAACTGCTCAGATTTTATATAAATAATTCCTTCTTTGGGTGAAACTATTTCAAGAGTATCTGGCTGACTGTCTTTGACTAGTGCGAAGCTATCACCCCATGCAATTATTGCAGGTGAGGGTAGTCTGTTCGCCGCGTCAGGCTTTAATCTTGCTCCAGATGAATGCAAACCCATCATTGAAGTAATCCCACCTAGGAGTTGAATCGTTGGATTATTTCCTCTCTTGATCGAATCGCGAAGAATTTTTTCTATCGCATCTGATCTGTAAGGTAAATTTAATTCATTAGCTAACATCTGCAAGCAAGCTATAGTCTCTCTCATTACTCCTTTTGCTAATATAGGTTTAAAGTTTGTATTTGGTGCATATTGACCAATCTGTTCTATACTTTTTTCAAAAGCAATTTCGGGTTTAGGATTATTAAATATATTGTTATCAAAGTTCTTGGAATTATCTTCTTTATTATTATCTTTCAATAAAGAATTAAAATTTGAGATATCATTATAAATTGATTCAGATAAATTAAAAATTCTGGCTGGAAATGGACCTCTAGTATTTATTTTTTCATCATTAATGTTTAAGATATCTCCGATTTTTTTATCTACAATATTATCACTTCCTATGATTTTCAAAATGCCATTTTCCATTTTTATATGACTATTGTTCTCCATCACCGAAACTTCTAAATTTTCTAATAGAAATTGAGTTGAATCTTTTAAATTCTTATCGCTTCGAGATGAATTCTCATGTAAAATCTTTGTAATTTCATATGCTTCTGATGCTTGAATATTTGTATTACACCATTCGCGAAAACTACTATCTTCTTGATAAAGTTTGATTATAATTTTATCCGATAGACCTATCGCTAATATATTCTTGCTTGCACAAGTATACTCACATGCAGATGCTCTTAGGAGAGGAGAAAGTCCAATGAAATCGTCCGATTTAAGGGTAACAAGTGAAATTAAATTATTAGAATTTTTGCTTCTATGAAGTAACCTTGCTGTACCACTAAGTATAATAATAACTTTATTAGAAATTACAGTTTCATTAGAAATTGGCTCACCCATATTATATTTTAAATACTCTGCATTATCTTCTAAAATTTTTAAATTATAATTATTTATCTCCTTAAAAGCTTTTATTGATCTAAGATTAATTTTCATGAATCACCCTCAATATTTCTATTATTAAGGTTATTAATAAATTGATTATTTAACTCTTGCGTCTGATCTTCTAACCATTTATTAAATAGTTCTAGTGACATTTTCTCTCGCATGACTTCATCAAGCTTTGCTGGCTCACGACATTCTAACCTACAAACTAGAAAGAGATTTTCAAATGAAAAAGGAGGTTTAACCTCGCCTGGGCTACAATTTTTTAATTGTTCTGCCAAGATTGGGTGTGTGATTTCAAGTGATACAGGTCCAACTACTCCACGAGTTTTACGTTCAGGACCTATCGAAAACCTACTTGCCAGATTGCCAATATCTTCTTCATTTTCAATAATTCTTAAATACAATTCGTTTGCGGTGAAATAATCTTTAACTCGGATCAAGCTATATACAAAAATGTCTAATTGATTTTTTCTTTCTAAGAATCTAGATTCTACTTTATGCTGAAAGTTTTCCTTGCAATATCTTTTTAGCCGAACATCTGAAAGAGCTAGATTTTTTACTTCTAATTCAGTAAGACTATTTGACTCTAACCACTTATGGTAGTCCTTTTTATCATTAAGATTGTATTTTTTGAGGAATTCACTAGTTATTTTTTCAGATAATTCTTTTTCAATTTTAACTTCTTGAAGAAGTTGCTTTACATACTCTGATTGTATTAGAGGTTTAAGTAATTTATTACTATTCAAAAGTTTAATTGATTCTTCGTTTAATACATTGAGTGCTTTCATTATAATTTAATAAATAGAGAATCTAGAAAAATATCTAATTAGAATTTTTTATTTAATTCCCCATTCTCTTATATTTGATAAACTAAAAACCCTATTGGGGTAGCTTTTGTTTTAATTGCATTGAATATGCACTTGCAGCTGTCTGCAATAAGGCTAATGTACCTTGAATTTTTTGTATCTCTGACTGAGCGAATTGTAAGCTAGATAATAACTGCTTAGCGTCTTCAGATAAATCGTCTACATTATATTCTTTATTGTCGATTGTGACGGTTGCCATTTGTTTGTTTGAATTTAAATAATCACTATACATTACAGAGATACATTCGATCAAATTATTTCACTATGTTTCGTCCTGCTATATCAAGTCTTAATTCAAAAAAAGTTGGTTTCTTGAGAGAATATTGCTTTATTCTCTAGAGATTCTGAAAATCCCATAAGTAGCTCACTTTTGTCTTCAAAACCTTGGTTGATTTGATTGAGCCAATAATTAAACCCTTCAAATTCTCCAACTCTACCTAGAATGTTTGAATATAGTTCAGTGACATACTCACTATTACTAGGATTGGTACCATATAAATTTAAAAATTCATTTGAGATGATAAAAGATTTTGCAATTGTTCTATAAGAATCTATACCAGCTTTATTTTGTTTAATCCAATAATTTAATCCTGTTTGGTCTGGGAAACGTCCAAAAGCGGCATTATAAAGTCTATAGATTTTTCCTGTAATATGATCTTTAGAAACTATTAGATCAAATACTTCTATTATATCTTTTTGGACATCAAATGATTGATCTGAAAATCGTAATGTATTGACTGTACTAATCTCTTCTAGTCCAATTTCTGTATCAACAAAATATGATTCTTTAGAATCTCGTCTGAACTTATATTGACTACTTTTTCCATCAAAATCTATTATTCCTAGGTCATCTTCTCTACCCCAAATACTAAGCAAAGCATTTAAATCATTTCTAGTGAACCAATTATTCCACCCGCTGGGACTACGATTGTATGACATAATTGTATCATCTGAATCAAATAGCTCGTTTTCGGGATCATTAAAAGGATGTACTAATCCTAAAGTATGACCAATTTCATGAATAATTGTATTCTCATCAGAATTCTGATTTATTTCCCCTGCAAGTAAACTATCTTTCCAAAAAATATCCCACCACGAACCAGCTTCTGACCTTTGAGAAAGAGCTTGACCAATAATATTAGATTGATTGAAGCTTGATGAATAATTAACATGGTAAATATCAATCATTGATCCATTGTTATTAGACATTTCTACAAAATCTAAATCTAATATTTTATCCAATTTCTCAAAACTATTTCTTATGAAATTTTTCGTTGAACTATCGTGCGCTACATTAAAGATCTGAATACTATCACTTTCTAATGTACCGTGCTGAATCACTGGATATCTATTAATAGTATATGCTCCCACCGTTTGATCAATATAGAATGTAAGAGTTTCGCCGTTAGTTAAAGTTCGTTTAGTATGAGCAACTAATGAATTGCCAATAAGATCTTTATAAGTTAATGACATTTATCTAAATTTTTTATTTAGAGTTGATGTTAACATTTCTCCATTCTTTTAATTAGTTTATATTTCTAAATCTCTGATACTTTTTGCTTCTTTTTTAGCTAAATTCATGTCATTTTCTATCATTTCTGAAATTAATTCATCTAAATTATATCTAGGTTTCCAACCTAGATTTGAATGGGCTTTTGATGGATCACCAAGAAGATTATCAACATCTGATGGCCTATAGAATTTAGGATCTATTTTAACAACTATGTCTCCATTATCTTTTCTTCTGCCAATCTCATTAGTCTTTTCTCCTTCCCATATGATCCCGCCCCAGCCTAATTTATTAGCTGAAATTTCTATAAACTTTCTTACTGACGTTTGAATTCCAGTTGCAATTACATAGTCTTCCGGTTTGTCTTGCTGAAGCATTCTCCACTGCATCTCAGTATAATCTTTGGCATGTCCCCAGTCTCGTAAAGAATCAATATTTCCCATATATAAACAATTTTGTAGTTGATTCTCAATCTTGGAAAGACCTTTTGTGATTTTACGTGTTACAAAATTTTCTCCTCTTCTAGGAGATTCATGATTAAATAAAATACCATTACATGCAAATAAATTATAAGATTCACGATAATTAATTGTTATCCAATATGCATAAAGTTTTGCTACTCCATAAGGGCTCTGTGGGTAAAA